>BNJT01002684.1_pt1 | contig 264264 bp, 450 predicted proteins | sample 8540491 | NCBI WGS metagenome assembly BNJT01 (sample SAMD00202455, study PRJDB9452) | human saliva metagenome | host: Homo sapiens | reverse complement strand
TATTGTTGATCAGGATCAGGGAGCTTATAATCCAGTGTTCCGTTCTTTAAGGCAGCCAGCATTTCGGCAGGTTTTGTGAGGGCTTTTTGGATTGGTTGTATTGAGGTAGTCATCAATGCTCTTCTGATCGGAGCTAATAATTCCCAGTTTAACATCTCGTCCTTGGCACTCTTGCCAATCGTTTCGATTTGAACCAAACGATCATCTTTAGCTTCTTGTCGACTCTTTTCGATAGAGGCCAGCATTTCATCGTGGGTATGGAAGTCTTCATATGGTCTTAGGACAATGTTTTTGCGAATAGTAAGTCCCAAATCTTCGCTGACCCCGACTAATTCATGATTTCCCATAAAGTTGCGGTAGGTTCTGCGAATATTGTTGGGTGTCCGTAAACTCAGATCTTGGCCAAATAGTTCGTTAAATTTCAGAGATAGCTTGAGGTCATTTCCTTCGACTTTTTCTTCTATGGTTACAAAGGGATCTCCAGAGAAGGTACCGTCTTCCATCTTCCAAGTTTTCCACTCGCTAATTGGCTTGTTATCGAGTGTCCAACTAATTTTGTTGGCTTTGGCACCTTGTTCTTGAACGGTTTCCTCAATGTTTGCTTTTTCAGACATATAAACCTTACTGTCTGCAAGCTGAACTTTTGAGTCTTCGCTACTTGCTGCACGAGTTTCAGACTTATCAGGTGCAGTAGTGTTTTCAGAGCTAGTTTCCTTTTTGCTTTCTGCTCCTGTGGCTGGACTAGAGGTCGTATCGCTTGTAGCCTTATCCGCTTCAGCTGCAGGCTGACTTTCCTTATTAGCAAGATCTGCCTGAGGGTTGATCAGAATGATCTTCTGTTTTTCTCGGCACTGACCGGAGTAGGATTTTCGACAAGACTACTTACTGGACTTGCTTCTTGTGGCGCTTCAGTCGGATTTAGCGTATCGGCAGCTACGTTTCCTTGGGCTAGAACAGCTAGAAGGGTTGCGGCTGACAGGCTAAGAACCTGAGTATATAAGCGTTTCTTATAGGGTGTCTTTCATAAGAGACCTCCTTTGTAATGTGTTCTTTAATCTTACTATATCAATTTTTGTAATCGTTTTTCAAGAAAAAGCATAGATAAAAAAATATGCTTTCAATAGACAAATCTGAGAATCTGTCTTGCAATTCCATCTATGAGCCTTGTCGAACAAGAAATGACGGGCTTATTTTATATGGATGAATTATGGATTCCTGCCTAAAATAGAAGAGTGAGAAGAAAGCATGTATAAGCTCGTCTGAGGAATTTCTACAATTCCATGCAAAATCACATCTTTTTATGCTACAATAATACAAACAAAAAATTGATTGGAGTCGACAATGAAAGCATTTATTACGGTTGTTGGGAAAGATAGATCAGGGATTGTTGCAGGAGTCTCAACTAAGATTGCGGAGTTGGGATTGAATATAGATGATATTTCACAGACTGTTTTGGATGAATATTTTACGATGATGGCTGTTGTTTCAAGTGAAGAAAAACAAGATTTTGCAGCTCTTCGTAGTGAGTTTGAAGCTTTTGGCCAAGAGCTCAACGTCAAAATCAATATTCAAAGTGCAGCTATTTTTGATGCCATGTACAATATCTAGGAGGTGAAGGATGGATATTAGACAAGTTACAGAAACCATTGCCATGATTGAGGAGCAGAATTTTGATATTCGGACCATCACCATGGGCATTTCACTCTTGGACTGTATCGACACAGATATTGATCGTGCTGCCGAGAAAAGATTTACCAAAAAAATCACAACCAAAGGCTAAAAATTTGGTGGCTGTTGGGAGACGAAATTGCTGCAGAGCTAGGGATTCCTATCGTCAACAAACGGGTCTCAGTGACTCCGATTTCTCTGATCGGAGCGGCGACTGATGCTACAGACTATGTTCCTCTGGCAAAAGGCTTTGGATCGAGCAGCTAAAGGAAATCGGTGTAGATTTTATCGGTGGGCTTTTTCTGCCTTGGTTCAAAAAGGGCTATCAAAAAGGAGATGAGATTCTCATCAACTCTATTCCACGCGCTTTAGCTAGAGACGGACAAGGTCTGTTCGTCTGTCAATATCGGCTCAACTAAGTCTGGTATTAATATGACAGCAGTTGCTGATATGGGACGCATTATCAAGGAAACGGCCCAACTATCTGACATGGGTGCAGCTAAAGTTGGTCGTCTTTGCCAATGCGGTAGAGGACAATCCTTTTCATGGCGGGTGCCTTTCATGGTGTTGGTGAAGCAGATGTGGTCATCAATGTCGGTGTTTCAGGACCTGGTGTTGTCAAGCGGGCTTTGGAAAAGGTTCGTGGTGAGAGCTTTTGACGTGGTGGCTGAAACAGTCAAGAAAGACAGCCTTCAAAATCACTCGTATTGGTCAGTTGGTTGGTCAGATGGCCAGCGAACGTCTGGGCGTTAAGTTTGGGATTGTTGACTTGAGTTTGGCTCCAACGCCAGCAGTCGGAGACTCAGTGGCCCGTGTCTTAGAAGAAATGGGCTTGGAAACAGTCGGCACTCATGGCACGACAGCGGCGCTTGCTCTACTGAATGACCAAGTCAAAAAAAGGTGGTGTCATGGCCTGCAATCAAGTTGGGTGGTCTGTCTGGTGCTTTTCATCCCTGTGTCAGAAGATGAGGGGCATGATTGCGGCTGTGCAAAATGGCTCGCTCAATCTAGAAAAGTTAGAAGCAATGACAGCTATCTGCTCAGTAGGTTTGGATATGATTGCCATTCCTGAGGCGACACCGGCTGAAACTATCGCAGCCATGATTGCCGATGAAGCAGCGATTGGTGTCATTAATCAGAAAGACGACAGCTGTGCGGATTATTCCAAAAGGGCAAGGAGGGAGATATGATTGAATTTGGCGGGCTCTTGGGAACAGCTCCGGTCATGAAGGTCAACCAAGCTTCGTCAGCTGCCTTTATTGCGCGTGGTGGACAGATTCCAGCGCCGATTCACAGTTTTAAAAAAATTAATAAGAAAATAGGGTCTGTGCAGACAGGCCTTTTCGATTGAACAAGGAGAAGAGATGACAAAAACGAGATTATTTATCATTCGGCATGGGAAGACTATGTTTAATACCATTGGCAGAGCCCAAGGTTGGTCAGATACTCCTCTGACAGCTAAAGGGGAACGTGGTATTCGAGCGTTGGGGATTGGATTAAAAAAATCAGGCCTTTCTTTTGTAAAAGCTTATTCAAGTGACTCGGGGCGAACCATTCAGACTATGGGGATTGTGTTGGAGGAACTTGGCTTAACCGGGCAAATCCCTTATACCTTTGATAAAAGAATCCGAGAGTGGTGTTTTGGTAGTTTTGATGGTGCTTATGGTGGAGAACTCTTTCACGGTGTCATTCCTCGTGTATTGAAAACAGATGACTACAAGGAGCTTAGTCTGCCGGACTTGGCGAATGGCTTAGTTGAAGTAGATACTGCAGGTTGGGCGGAACCATGGGATAAGCTCAGTGGCAGAATTTTAGAAGGTTTTGAAGCTATTGCAAAAGATGTTGAGGCTTCAGGTGGTGGTAATGCTTTGGTAGTCAGCCATAGTATGACAATCGGTACACTTGCTTATTTAATTGACGAAGAGATTAAGAAAAATCCTGGTGTTGAAAATGGAAGTGTGACAGTTGTCGAATATGCCAATGGAAAACTATCCATTGAAAGTTTGGGAGATGTGTCCTATCGTCAAGCTGGTGCAGAGGTTTTAAATAGTCGCTGACAGGAATGGTCTTGATTTTTTCCTAAAAGTGGTATAATAAAGGAAGAATAAGGGAGGCAAGTAAATGTCAAAAACAAGATTGTATATCGTCCGTCACGGTAAAAACCATGTTTAATGCGATTGGTCGAGCTCAAGGTTGGTCGGATACCCCTCTGACAGATGAAGGTGAACGAGGAATTCGAGAGCTAGGATTGGGACTAAAAGATGCTGGTATAGACTTTAAGCGGGCTTATTCAAGCGATAGTGGTCGGACTATTCAAACTATGGGAATCATTTTAGAAGAGCTGGGTTTGAGAGATAAGATCCCTTACCGTACAGACAAACGCATTCGTGAATGGTGCTTTGGTAGCTTTGATGGGGCCTATGACGGTGAACTCTTTATGGGTGTTATGCCCCGTGTCTTTCATGTCGAACATGTTCATCAACTTAGCTATCCGGAATTAGCAGAAGGATTGGTAGAAGTGGACACAGCGGGCTGGGCAGAATCTTGGCCTAAACTCAGTGGCCGTATTTTAGATGGTTTTGAGAGTATTGCTAAAGAAGTTGAGGCGCTAGGAGGAGGAAATGCTCTGATTGTCAGTCATGGTATGACGATTGGAACCTTCGCTTGGTTGATTGACCACGCAACGCCTCGAGGTTTAGGCCTGCACAACGGCAGTGTAACTGTAGTAGACTACGAAGATGGTAAGTTTACGATTGACCGGATTGGTGATATGTCTTATCGTGAAGTGGGCGCCAAAGTAATGGAGTAATAAGTTGAAACACGCTAAACATCTAAGAGTAAAAAGGAAATCCAAGGCTAAGAAGGTTGGCTTGACTATCTTACTATTACTTATCTCGACCTTAGTCATAGGTGGAACGGTTATTTATTTCCGCCCCTCCTTACTGAAGAATCTTCTCAGCTATGTTCAGGTTTCGAGTCAAGTGAGTAGCTCTACTAAGCCAAGCAGCTCTAAGTCTTCAAGATTAACAAGCTCTGATTCTGATTTACCCAAGGTGTCCTCAGCGGATTGGAATTTAGTCTTGGTTAACCGTGATAATCTACAGGAGGAAAAGACGCCATCTTTGACTCAGGTTGGGGAAATCCGGGTGGATAGTCGTATTGCTGAGAATACTCGGCAGTTCCTTGCTGCGGCTCAGACCATAGCTCCAGGAGAAATACTAATTTCTGGTTATCGGAGTCGTGCAGAGCAAGAAGAGCTCTTTAATGAGAATGTTGCAGCAGAAGAGGCTAAGGGTGTGTCGCATGAAGAGGCTGTTAGTGCTGTCCAGAAACAGATTCAGCTTCCAGGAGCTAGTGAACATCAAACAGGTTTGGCTATTGATATGAGTGTTCCTGAAGGGCTGGAGGATGAACTAGCAGCTAAGATAGCTCAGCTAGCCCCACAATATGGCTTTGTCCTTCGCTATCCCGAAGGCAAGAGTAATATTACTGGAGTTGATTTTGAACACTGGCATTACCGTTATGTCGGCGTAGAGAACGCCCAGTATATGCAAAAGCACAATCTAGTTCTGGAAGAGTACATCGCATTACTAAAGGCAGCAGAAAAATAAATCAAGTAAGTCAGGTTTTCCTGGCTTTTTTTATCGAGAAATTTGCATTATGATGACTAATGTGATATATTTATAACATAAGATGTGATATATTTATAACACTACAGGAGGGTTTGTCATGAAAAAAGGTCAAAAGTTAGTCTTGTTACTACCTTTGTGGATTCTGGTCTTATGCGGAGATTGGGCGGTTTTATCTGGGATTGTTCGATTTAGCTTGCTGGAAAAGTTGATATTAATTGGTGGTACAGGGATTGGTCTGTTTTTTGCTACTTGGGGAGTATTAAAAAAGCAAACGAAATGAAGTTAGGAGAGGAAGGTCTTCTCTATTAAAGAAAAATTAAATGGCATCCTCGTTTTATCTGCTTCGTCCATCTATACACTAGGCATCTGGCTCAGTACGCCATCTGCTGGTCTTTTAAAGGAAATAGTGATGGCAATAGGCCTTCTAGTGCAGCTGATTTTTCTTGTTTACTTTATCTCAAGAAAAGCAGATGAGCAAGCAGATGAGCGTTTTTATGCAAATCTATCTAAGGCTGCCATGACAGCATTTGCTAGCAGTATAGTCGTTCTGTTAACCTTAGCCTTACTTTTAACGATCATGAAGGAGCTGTATATTCCAGGAGGTATCTTTTTTATAGTGGCTGGTATGCTGGTCTTACTTTTCAATTTTGTATTCATGTATTTGGAAAGTAGAGGGGCATGATGGGGAAAAGCAAGCAACCTTATTACAAGTTTGAAGTCTATTCGAGAATCTCATGGCATGACCCAGCAAGAGTTGGCAGAGCGTATCGGTGTTAGGCGAGAGACGATTTTGCATCTAGAAAATAATCGTTACAATCCTTCTCTTGAAATGGCTCTAAAAATTGCACGAGTCTTTGATTTGAAAATAGAGGATCTATTTGAGCTAAAAGAATAATTTAAGCAAGATTCCTATATAAACTCTTGACAACTATATCGGACTGCGATATAATAAATGTATCAAGATTCGATATATCGAAGTGAAAGGGGAGAAAAAGATGAGTGGATTAACAGAAAAGCTCAGGCGAGTTTATGCACCGATGACGGAGACGGGATTCTATATTCTCTTTTGTCTCCAGAAAGAAAGGCATGGCTACAGTATTACTCAAAAAGTCAAGGAATTGACAGAAGGTCAGTTGTCAATTAGTCCAGAACCATGTATGGAACCTTGTCCAAAAATGGAAAAGGATGGTCTGATTGCCTTTGTTCGCGAGGAAGAAAAGAGGAAACTCTACCAGATTACAGATCTTGGGCAGAAGATTTTGAACTTGGAAATTCAGCGGATTGAACGCCTTTACCGGAATAGTAAGGAGGATGTTTGATGGGAAAAGAAAGTCGTCTACAGGATCTTTACCATTGCAGACTACGATAGAGAAGCGGCTTATTTAAAAAGATGCATGGCCAAGGCTGGAAGTTGAAAAAGTAAACTATTCCCTTTTTATAATTGCAGTTCGTTATACTTTTGAAAGAACTTCACCTCAGGAAATGGCTTATCAATTAGATTTTCGTCCTATAAAGAAGGCGGAGCGAGACTCCTATTATCAACTGTTTGATGATTGTGGCTGGGAGCATATTACAAACTTTTAATCAGTTTTCCTATTTCCGCAAGCCAGTTTCTCAGCTTGATGCAGAAAGTGACCTCGAGATCTATAATGATGCCTGGTCTAAGCTAGAAATGGTCAAGCGTTTGCTTGTATGGCGGTTTTTCCCAGCCATTGTAGCTTTGTTTTTTTGCTACTTATTTAGTTTTAAGTGTAGCTCAAAAAGGTTCAGATGTAAGTTGGTTAGTAAAATGTATCTTATTAATAGATACGGTATTGTTACTTATTTTATTTGGTCAACTGGTTCATATCGGCTTGAGTTTCTGGAGAATGAAGCGGGAGCTCAAAGACTGATAAGTTTTTATCAATTGTTTTTATGAAAGCGAGGATAATGATGAAAAAAACGATTATTGAAGTTCAAGGCTTAAAAAAGAAGTTCAAGGAACAAGAAGCCTTGGCAGGAATTGATTTTTTTCCATTCAAGAAGGAGAAATTTTTGGTTTTTCTAGGACCATCTGGATCAGGAAAAACAACGACCATTAATATCTTGACTGGGCAGCTAGAGGCAGATGCTGGAACAGCTCATGTGCTGTCTGAAACGGTTGAGGATTTAAAGGTAGAAGTCCTAGAGCAGATTGGGATTGTCAGTGATACGAGTGGCTTTTATGAGAAGATGTCGCTTTACAACAATCTCAAGGCCTATGCTATGATCTTTGGTGTGGATATGAAGAAAGTCGATGAGCTTCTTCAAAAAGTGGGGCTCTATGATAGTCGCAACAAGATAGCTGAAAAACTATCTACTGGTATGAAACAACGGATGCTATTGGTCCGTGCCTTGATTAATCAGCCTAAATTGCTCTTTTTGGATGAGCCGACCAGTGGTTTGGATCCGTCAACTTCCCGAACAATCCATGACTTGCTACTGGAACTAAAAGCTCAGGGAACAACTATTTTTCTGACAACTCATGATATGCAGGAAGCTACACTTTTGTGCGATCGTTTGGCCTTATTGCATAAGGGTAGTTGGTCGAAGTGGGTAGCCCGCATGAGATTATCCAAAAGTACAATACAGATAAGAAAGTTCGTTTAGAATATGTAGATTTGACGACGAAGACGGTGGCCTTTGAGGAATTGCAAGGAGGCATGGATCTGTCAAATGTTATCAGTATTCATTCTTGCGAACCAACTTTAGAAGATGTTTTCATCACTTTGACAGGAGGTACCTTAAATGTCTAATAAATTAAAAGGTATGATTTGGCTGAGAGGTCAAGAGACATTAGCAAATAAAAAGTATCCTATTACAAGTTCTCATGCCAGTTTTCTTCGTTTTTCTCTATAAATTTATTTTTTTCTCTGAATGGAGCAGGTAAAGAACTGGGAGCAGACAGACTAGCTATCTTGTTAATGAATATTTCTTTGCCCTTCTCTTTAGCCATGTCTGTTGGGACACCCATTATTATCATTTTAGCTGAGGAAAGGGAAAAAAACATAATTTGCAAAGTTTGCGCTTGGCTGGTGTGACAGCGGGTCAATACATTCTCTCCGCTTTAATCTGGCCGGCGATTATTGGGATTTTTTTATATCGTCGTTACCCCCTGATTTTGATAGGAGCCAAGCTTTCTAATCAGGTATTCAGCTATGGTTTGGTTCTCTTGTTAACCTTGCTAGTCTTAATTTTTCTTCTTCTTAATGGTTGGTCTGTTTTGTAAAAATCAAGTCATGGCTCAATCCCTTAGTGTTCCGGCTATGCTCTTGGTAGCTTTTTATTCCTATGTTTTCAAATATGAATGAGGATTTATTTAAGGTTCTGCGTTATAGCTTTTTGGGCCTCTTTTACTATTTTTATGAAAGATTGGTCTAACTTCCAATTTTGGAGTGGAGAACTTTTGGCTCTCGTTCTCTGGCTACTTCTTTTTTTGCAGGACTTTCCTTCTACTTAATGAGTCACATGAAATCCTTGGATGATTAAACTAGGTCTTTAGACTGATTTTTAGCACTCTTGTAAAAAGAGTGCTAATTTTTTGAGTTTTTATCTTGACATTGTTTCGGAAGAGTGTATAATAGAATCATGAGTTAGCACTCGAGGTTATCGAGTGCTAACAAAGAAGGGATCTTGAATGGAGGTGGTACCGTGGTAACGGAGCGTCAAAATGAGATTTTTAAATTTGATTATTGATATCTTTACCAAGACTCACGAGCCAGTAGGATCTAAAGCTTTACAGGATTCTATCAATTCGAGTAGTGCTACTATCCGAAATGATATGGCAGCTCTAGAAAAACAGGGACTATTGGAGAAGGCTCATACATCTAGTGGTCGTAAACCTAGTGTTGCTGGTTTTCAGTACTTCGTCAAGCATTCGCTATCTTTTGATCGTCTAGCTGAGAATGAACTTTATGAGGTTATCAAGGCCTTTGACCATGAGTTTTTCAACTTGGAGGACATTCTTCAACAGGCAGCGGACCTTCTAGCTAAGCTGAGTGGTTGCACAGTTGTTGCCTTGGATGTCGAACCCAGTCGGCAACGTTTGACAGCATTTGATATCGTAGTACTCAGTCAGCATACGGCTCTAGCAGTCTTCACTCTAGATGAGTCCAATACTATCACCAGTCAGTTTATGATTCCGCGCAACTTCCTAAGAGAAGACTTGGATAGGCTTAAAGCTTTGGTTCAGGAGCGATTTTTGGGACAGACAGTCTTGGATATTCACTACAAGATTCGGACGGAAATTCCTCAGATTATCCAGCGCTATTTCACTACGACAGATAATGTCATTCATCTGTTTGAGCATATCTTCGGTGATATTTTCAAAGAGAATGTTATTGTGTCCGGCAAGGTTGGCTTGTTGAATTTTTCAGATTTGAAGGCCTATCAATTCTTTGATGATTCACAGAAGGTGGCCTTTGAGATTAGAGATAGTCTAGCCGAGGATCAGATGCAAAGTGTGCGCGTGGCAGATAGCCGAGAAAGTTGCTTGTCTGATTTGACCATTATTTCTAGCAAATTTCTGATTCCTTACAGAGGATTTGGAATTTTAGCAGTCATTGGACCAGTCAATCTCGACTATCAGCGAGTGGTCAGCCAGGTTAATGTGATTAATCGTGTCTTAACTATGAAACTGACGGACTTCTATCGCTACCTCAGTAGTAACCACTATGAAGTCCACTAATTACAGTATAATCATTCCTAAAAAAAGGAGGTGCCTTGTGGCAAAACATAAACAAGAAAAACATCCAGAAGATGTAGAAGTAAAAGAGGAAGCAGTAGAAACAGCTGAGCAAGCTGAATCTGCAAGCCCCGTAAAATCAGAATTAGAACTAGCAAATGAGCGGGCAGATGATTTTGAAAATAAATATCTCCGTGCTCATGCAGAAATGCAAAACATCCAACGCCGTGCCAATGAAGAGCGTCAGCTCTTGCAACGCTATCGTAGTCAAGATTTAGCGAAAGCGATCTTACCTTCTTTGGACAACCTTGAGCGTGCTCTTGCTGTTGAAGGATTGACAGACGATGTCAAAAAAGGATTGGAAATGGTGCAGGAAAGCTTGGTTCATGCTCTCAAAGAAGAGGGCATCGAAGAAATTCCGGCCGATGGAGAATTTGACCATAACTATCACATGGCCATTCAAACTGTTCCAGCTGACGACGAACATCCAGCAGATACCATCGCACAAGTCTTCCAAAAAGGCTACAAACTCCATGACCGCATCCTAAGACCGGCTATGGTGGTAGTATACAACTAAGATATAGAGCCCGAAAAAGCTCACAGTAAAAATAGGAGATTGACGAAGTGTTCGATGAACACAAGGAAATCTATCTTTTTTACCCAGAGCTTAGGGCGAGTTCGATTAGGCGGTAAGTCAGAAATCTGTGATTTCGTTGACGCACCCCTGCAAGGGTGATTAGGCTTGTCACGAGCGTTTGCGAAGTGAACTGCCAATCAGCTACTGCGTATAATTTCGACTTCTCATGTCGTAACCTTACATAATAGAAAAACTTGTCCGAAACGACAATAAACTATGAAGAAAGATAAGAAGAAATTGTTCAGCTTTGCAATAGTGAGCGAAGCGAACAAAAGACGATACTCTTCGCCGTGGTAAAGTTAGTTTTGCGCAAACTTTGAGACCTTAGGCTCAAAGTTTAGTCAAAGAGATTGACGAAGTCAAGCTCTGACGGCGCCGCCACCTAAGAAGAGTATCAAAAAGAAAAAAGAATGTAAAATTTAAGGAGAAAAACACATGTCTAAAATTATCGGTATTGACTTAGGTACAACAAACTCAGCAGTTGCAGTTCTTGAAGGAACTGAAAGCAAAATCATCGCAAACCCAGAAGGAAATCGTACGACTCCATCTGTAGTATCATTTAAAAACGGTGAAATCATCGTTGGTGATGCTGCAAAACGTCAAGCAGTAACAAACCCAGATACTGTTATCTCTATCAAATCTAAGATGGGGACTTCTGAAAAAGTTTCTGCCAACGGTAAAGAATACACTCCACAAGAAATCTCAGCTATGATTCTTCAATACTTGAAAGGCTACGCTGAAGAATACCTTGGTGAAAAAGTAACTAAGGCTGTTATCACAGTTCCAGCTTACTTTAACGATGCGCAACGTCAAGCGACTAAAGACGCTGGTAAAATCGCTGGTCTTGAAGTAGAACGTATCGTTAACGAACCAACAGCAGCAGCCCTTGCTTACGGTTTGGACAAGACTGACAAAGAAGAAAAAATCTTGGTATTTGACCTTGGTGGTGGTACATTTGACGTATCTATCCTTGAATTGGGTGACGGTGTCTTCGATGTATTGGCAACTGCAGGAGACAACAAGCTCGGTGGTGACGACTTTGACCAAAAGATTATCGACCACATGGTTGCAGAATTTAAGAAGGAAAAATGGCATCGACTTGTCAACTGACAAGATGGCTCTTCAACGTTTGAAAGATGCAGCTGAAAAAAAGCTAAGAAAAGACCTTTCAGGTGTGACTTCAACTCAAATCAGCTTGCCGTTCATCACAGCAGGAGCCGCAGGTCCTCTTCACTTGGAAATGACTCTGACTCGTGCGAAATTTGATGATTTGACTCGTGATCTTGTAGAACGTACAAAAACTCCAGTTCGTCAAGCTCTTTCTGATGCAGGCTTGAGCTTGTCAGAAATCGACGAAGTCATCCTTGTTGGTGGATCAACTCGTATCCCAGCCGTTGTAGAAGCTGTTAAAGGCTGAAACTGGTAAAGAACCAAATAAATCAGTAAACCCTGATGAAGTAGTTGCCATGGGTGCAGCTATCCAAGGTGGTGTGATCACTGGTGATGTCAAAGACGTTGTCCTTCTTGACGTGACTCCATTGTCACTTGGTATCGAAACAATGGGTGGTGTCTTCACAAAACTCATCGACCGCAACACTACTATTCCAACTTCTAAATCACAAGTCTTCTCAACTGCAGCAGATAACCAACCAGCCGTTGATATCCACGTTCTTCAAGGTGAACGCCCAATGGCAGCAGATAACAAGACTCTTGGACGTTTCCAATTGACAGATATCCCAGCTGCACCTCGTGGAATTCCTCAAATCGAAGTAACATTTGATATTGACAAGAACGGTATCGTGTCTGTTAAGGCCAAAGACCTTGGAACTCAAAAAGAACAAACAATTGTTATCCAATCAAACTCAGGTTTGACTGATGAAGAAATTGATCGCATGATGAAAGATGCAGAAGCTAACGCTGAAGCAGATAAGAAACGTAAAGAAGAAGTAGACCTTCGTAACGAAGTAGACCAAGCTATCTTTGCGACTGAAAAGACAATCAAGGAAACTGAAGGTAAAGGCTTCGATGCAGAACGTGATGCTGCCCAAGCTGCCCTTGATGACCTTAAGAAAGCGCAAGAAGACAACAACTTGGACGAAATGAAAGCAAAACTTGAAGCATTGAACGAAAAAGCTCAAGGACTTGCTGTTAAACTCTACGAACAAGCCGCAGCAGCCCAACAAGCTCAAGCAGGAGCAGAAGGCGCACAAGCAACAGGAAACGCAGGCGATGACGTCGTAGACGGAGAGTTTACTGAGAAATAGGCGGTAAGACAGAACTAAAAATTGAAAGTTTTTAGTTCGTAGTCGAACCCCCGCGAGGATGATTAGGATTTTTGGGAGTCTGAAAGACGAACCCAAAATCCAATCAGCTACCGCGTTAAAAGTGTTTTGAAAATTAGATGAGGTAGATAGGTCTTTGTCTTATCCTCTGTCTGATGTCAAAAGTATAAAAAAAGAAATCCAGAGGTTGCAACCCAGCCTCTGTTTTTTTCGGTAAGATAGAGGGTGATGCTTATGAAAAAGCACTTTGTATCATTTATCCTAATTTTTCAATTTATGAAGTAGTTGGTCTGACCAGTACTTTAGCTCTATCTTTTGGTATTGAAATCGATTATGTTGGTTCAGATAGAAATGTTATAAGGTCGGAAGATGGATTAGCCTGTCAACCTACTAGAACACTGGATAAAGTAGTTATCGAAGACTATTCTTGTGTCATTTTGCCAGGAATGATAAATATTGCTTCTGCTTTGCACGATGAAAAATTGATTTCTTTCCTAAGAAGTTTGAATCAGCAAGAGATTTTGATTGCAGCTATTTCCTCAGCGCCCATTTTTATTGGCGAAAGCAGGCTTATTGAAGGACACGAAATTTACGGGTGGGATTTGGCAAAACTTCTTTGACTATTTTGAATTTCTTCCACAGGGAAAATTTCAAGGCTAAAGCTGTCCTGCAAGATAAAAATATCATTACTGCTGTTGGCTTTGCACATCAAGAGTTTGCAAGAAAAAGTGCTTCTTAGTCTAGGGCTTGGTAGGTAATGCTGACAACTATTTTAAAGAACGGAATCAGTATTCAGAAGAGGAATTGATATTCAATTTGTCAGAAGAAGAATTTGCTGAGATGAAACAGAGCATAAAAAACAACTTCTAAGAATTCTCTTAAAATTTAAAGAAAGAAACATGGGTGTTCGCAACTGAACACGGATTCCAAAAATTCTGACTCAATATGAAAGAAAGGAACTGAACCCGACCTAAATCGAGGGTTGGTTTCGAAAACATTATAGAAAGGAACAAGAGTGTTCGCAACTGAACACGGGTTCTAAAAAAATTCTGACTCAATATGAAAGAAAGGAATTGAACCCGACCTAAATTCTCAGAAAAAAAGAGAAATCTGTCTAGGAGCGTCGCTCCGTCGCCTGATTTCCTATTTTTTTCAGTCGAATTTTACGGTCTTGGTATCTTATATGAACAATACAGAATATTATGACCGTCTAGGTGTCTCTAAAAAATGCTTCACAGGATGAAATCAAGAGAGCCTATCGGAAATTATCAAAAAAATATCACCCAGATATTAATAAAGACCCTGGGGCAGAAGATAAGTACAAAGAGGTCCAAGAGGCTTATGAGACTTTAAGTGACGAGCAGAAAAGAGCGGCCTATGATCAGTATGGTGCTGCTGGAGCCAATGGTGGTTTTGGCGGTGGCGCAGGTGGCTTTGGAGGCTTTGATGGAGCTGGCTTTTGGTGGTTTCGAAGATATCTTCTCAAGTTTCTTTGGTGGCGGTGCTTCGCGAAATCCAAATGCTCCTCGTCAGGGTGACGATCTTCAATATCGTGTAAATCTCAAGTTTGAAGAGGCTATTTTTGGTACTGAAAAGGAAATTAAGTACAATCAGGGAAGCGTCTTGTCGTACATGTAGCGGATCAGGTGCTAAGCCAGGGGACAAGTCCAGTGACTTGTGGACGCTGTCATGGCTCAGGTGTCATCAATGTAGATACGCAAACTCCTCTGGGCATGATGCGTCGTCAAGTGACCTGTGATGTCTGTCATGGACGCGGAAAAGAAATTAAGGAACCTTGTACGACCTGTCATGGAACAGGACATGAAAAACAAGCCCACAGTGTCCATGTTAAAATCCCAGCAGGTGTGGAAACTGGCCAGCAAGTTCGCTTAGCAGGCCAAGGAGAAGCAGGTTTCAATGGTGGCCCTTATGGAGACTTATATGTAGTCGTCAATGTCGAACCAAGTGATAAGTTTGAGCGAGATGGATCTACTATTTACTACAAGCTCAATCTAAACTTTGTTCAGGCCGCTCTTGGAGACAGTGTGGAGGTTCCAACCGTTCACGGTGATGTTGAGCTCAATATCCCAGAAGGCACTCAGACTGGCAAACGCTTCCGCTTACGTGGCAAGGGAGCTCCGAGTCTTCGTGGTGGAAGCATGGGGGATCAGTATGTGACTGTTAACGTTGTGACTCCAACAGGACTGAATGATAAGCAAAAAGCGGCGCTCAAGGACTTTGCGGCTGCAGGGAATATCAGTGTAAACCCTAAGAAAAAAGGCTTCTTTGACCATATTAAAGATGCTTTTGATGGGGAATAAAAGAAAGGCAGAGAGTGGACTGAAGTTATAGTTCACTCTCTTTTTTTGAGTTTAAGATTTTTTTGAAATCTTGCTTTAAAAATATAGGTATCTGAATTAAATCTCTTTATCATTAAATTATAGAATCTTGCTGAAGGCTCATTTGCAGAACAGGGGGTAATAGCCTATAATGAAGAAAAAAAGAAACCGTTTACATATTGGTTTTTCTATTTATTAAAAAGGGGATTTTATGATGGTCTTTCATAGAGAACAGCGTTTTTTCTATTCGCAAATTTTCAGTTGGGGCAGCTTCTGTTCTAATTGGAATTACTATGGCTGGACAGGTTGTTTCGGCAGAAGAGCTTCCAACTACGCAGTCAAATGTTGTCGCTCCAGCAGATTCTACTGAACCCAAAGCTACAGAAGAAGTGGCAACCTCTAGTCCCGCACAAGATAAGTCTACAGCAGAGGAAACGTCCGGAGCAAATCCTGTAAACAATAGTGAAAGCAACTCCATCAACTTCTGCTCCAGCAGAATCTAATACAGATACTCCTAAGCAAGACAAGACCCCTGAAAAAGATGCTACAGGAGAAGCAGAAAAAAGAAATGATTCTGAGGAGAAAGCAGGCTTACCTACTGATGCACCAAAGGGTCAAGAGTCAGACCGTGTTGATGAAAAGCTTGCCATGAGGAAAATGATTTCAGTTGATGCAGGTCGTAAATATTTTAGCCCAGAACAATTGAAAGAAATTGTAGACAAGGCTAAGCGTTATGGTTTTACAGACATGCATTTACTGTTAGGAAATGATGGACTGCGTTTCCAATTGGATGATATGTCGTTAACTGTAGGCGGTAAGACCTATTCTAGTGAAGATGTTAAAAAAAGCTATTGAAAAAAAGGGACCAACGATTATTATAATGATCCAAATGGCAATCACTTAACACAAGCTGAAATGACGGACTTGATTGACTATGCTAAACGACAAGGAATCGGTCTTGTTCCGACAATCAATAGCCCGGGCCATATGGATGCGATCCTGAATGCCATGAAGGAGCTGGGAATTGAAAAAAACCTAATTTTGACTACTTTGGCAAGGAATCTGCTCGAACAGTTGATTTAAATAATCAGCCTGCTGTTGGTTTCACAAAAAGCCCTGATTGAGAAATATGCTGCATATTTTTGCCGGTAAAACGGATATTTTTCAATATTGGTTTAGATGAATATGCTAATGATGCGACCAATGCTAAAGGCTGGCAGGGTTCTACAAGCAGACAAGTATTATCCAGGAGAAGGTTACCCAGAAAAGGGGTATGAAAAAAATTCATTGCTTATGCCAACGATCTAGCTAAAATTGTTAAGCGAAATGGCTTGAAACCAATGGCTTTCAATGATGGTATTTACTATAATTCTGATCAGAGTTTTGGTGAATTTGATAAGGATATTATTGTGTCTTATTGGACTGGTGGCTGGGGAGGCTATGATGTTGCTTCTTCCAAACTTTTGTCTGAAAAAAAGGGCATAAGATTCTAAATACCAATGATGCTTGGTATTATGTTCTAGAGTCGGAATGCAGAAGGGCAAGGTTGGTATAATCTGGACCAAGGATTGAAGGGAATTGCTTCTACACCGATTACCAGTGTTCCTAAGTCTGAGGGAGCAGATATTCCAATTATTGGTGGTATGGTGGCTGCATGGGCAGATGAGCCTTCAGCGCTTTTTTCCCCATCTCGGCTTTTACAAGTTGATGCGTCGCTTTGCCGACCAAAATGCTGAGTATTTTGCTGCCAATTATCAAGATGTAGAAAAAGAATTGGCAGCAGTCCCAAGTGACTTAGCTTCTAAATATACACCAGAAAGTATCGCTCGACTTAAGGAAGCAGAAAAATGCTGTTAAAGAATTAGACAGCCATCTTAGTCGAAGCAAGCAAGAAGAGATTGATCTTGCGGTTGCTCGCTTAAAAAGAAGCCCGTGAGCATCTCCAGCCAACCCCTGATTATCAAAAAGGTGCTAGATGCCCAAGCTGAAAGAGAAAAAACTAGCTAAGAGCAAGGTGATTTCTATTGACGCTGGTCGGAAATATTTCTCATTGGATCAGCTAAAGAGAATCATTGACAAGGCTAGTGAATTGGGATATTCAGATTTGCATCTGCTAGTTGGAAAATGACGGGATGCGCTTCATGTTGGATGACATGACCGTTGAAGCTAACGGTAAAACCTACACAAGTGATGAAGTGAAAGAAGCAATCTTGGCTGGTACCAAGGCTTACTACGATGATCCAAATGGAAATGCCCTCAGCCAGAAAGAGATGGATGAGCTGATTGCTTATGCCAAAGGAAAGGGGATAGGCCTTATTCCAGCACTCAATAGCCCAGGCCATATGGATGCCCTTTTTGGTCGCTATGGAAAAACTAGGTATTCAAAATCCTCAGGCTTATTTTTGATACACTATCCAAAACAACCCTTGATTTGGAAAAATGAAGAAGCCAAGTCCTTTACCAAAGCTTTGATTGGAAAGTATATGGATTACTTTGCAGGCAAAACCAACATTTTTCAACTATGGAACGGATGAATATGCCAACGATGCTACCAATGCTCAGGGTTGGTATTATCTCAAATACTACAACCTCTATGGTAAGTTCGCAGAATATGCTAATTCTCTAGCTGCTATGGCAAAAGAGAGAGGTTTGCAACCAATGGCCTTCAACGATGGCTTCTACTACGAAGACAAAGACGATGTTGAGTTTGATAAGGATGTCTTAATCTCCTATTGGTCTAAAAGGCTGGTGGGGCTATAACCTGGCATCACCACAGTATTTAGCAAGTAAGGGCTACAAATTCCTCAATACCAATGGGGATTGGTACTACATTTTGGGACAAAAACCGGAAGATGGCGGTGGTTTCTTACAGAAAGCACTTGATAATACTGAAAAAGACACCATTTAATCAACTAGCTTCTACCAAGTACCCAGAAGTAGACCTTCCAACAGTCGGTAGCATGATTGCCATCTGGGCTGATAGACCGCAAGCTGAATACAAGGAAGAAGAGATTTTCCAATTAATGACTGCTTTTGCTGATCATAATAAAGACTATTTCAAGGCTAATTATGGCCCTATTCGGGAAGAAATTGCTAAAAATTCCAACCGATTTAACCATCTATACACCAGAATCTGTTGCAGCTCTAAAAAGCAGCTCAAGATGAGGTTGATTGGGAATTAAGCCGGATGAAGCAAGAAGAGGTGGATAAACTAGCAGCTAAACTAAAAGTTGCTCGCGAAAAATCTCAAGCTAATCACCTACAATGGCAGCGCTGATGAGGAAGAAGTTCGCGCTCTTGTGGAATATAAACCATATCTTGATATTCAAACAGAAGAGATTGCCTTTGAGACAAAAGAAGTAGCAAATCCAAACCTTGAAAAAAAGGTCAACGCAAGATTTTGCAAGTGGGAATCAAAGGTGAAAAACGAATTTAGTTGAAATATCTGCCCAGGACGGTAGTAGCAAGCTTGTGGAAAGTTTCGTTTCTAAGGATGCTGTAGCCGAAAATTGTGGAAATTGGGACAAAAGAAGCAGATTCAGCAAAAAAATGGGTGGAAGGCAGGTTCAACCAGCCCCGTTGGTTACTCCTTCTGTTAAGGGATCATCACCTATTAGCCAAGTAAGTAAGAAAGAAGAGGGTCTAAAACCGAAACTCAAACTAAGCAGCCAATAGCTGAACAAAAATTATCTCAACCATCTGCCCAAGCAGTGGCTAAGGACAATAAACTTCCGCAAACTGGAACAACTTCAGCTTGGCCTATAACTCTTCTGGGAACAGCTTTAGCTATGATCGGTTTGGGTGGACGCAAGAAAAGGAAAAGGATGATTTATTATCGTTCTAAAAAAATCGAGTGTAAACCTAGGCTTAAATAATTATTTGGACAAGAATAAAGACGAGGTCAAAAGAAAATAGTTTGGCCTCGTCTTTTTTTGTTTATGACATTATGGGGAATAGGCCCTCTAAGGGGGGTGCTAGCTTAGGTTCTTTTTCTTCACTCGCCTGGTTTTCCAGTTATGATGTGTTGAATTCCTTGATGGATATGAGGGAGCAGTTCAGGTAGAAAATTAGGATAGGCTGTTTGGTGTTGGAGTTCTTCCAAAGGGATCCATTCGACAGTTTCATTTTTCTGAAAGACTAGGGAATTGCTGTCCTTTTGGTTTCATCAAGTAATAAAAGCAAATTTCGTGACAGTCTAGTCCTGCCAATCGTCCTGTTTCCTGCCGGAAGAAGTTTTCATGGATAAATACTAGCCGATCAATCTCGTATTCTTGACCGGTTTCTTCTTGGATTTCCCTTTTGACAGCTTCCTCGGGAGGATTCTCCCAACTGAATAGCACCTCCGAGTGGATAGAAGTAGCTTTCGTCAGGGTTGGTCATGAAGGCCACGGCTCCTTCTTCTATGATAAGTGCTGCGGCTTTGTATCTGAAACGTCTATGTTCTTCTTGAAAGCTGATATCTGCTAACATTCTTCCCTCCTTTTTTTAGAATTAGTATATCATTTTTTTGTTGATAATGGCATAATGAAAATGTTCTTGCTACTACTAGCTTTTCCTGCTACAATAGGTCTTATGACTAGATATAAAGCGATTATTTCCTATGATGGACATGACTTTGCTGGTTTCAAAGACAGCCTCATGCTAGAAGTGTCCAAGAAGAGATTGAAAAAACCTTGACTCGAATTAACAAAGGCCAGCCTGTGGTCATTCATGGTGCAGGTCGAACAGACAGTGGTGTTCACGCTCTGGGACAAGTCCTACATTTTGATTTAGCAGAAGAGCGGGATGAAGAGAAATTGCGTTTTGCCTTGGATACACAGACGCCAGAAGATATTGATTTCATCAGTGTGGAGCGGGTATCGGATGATTTTCACTCTCGCTACAATAAGCACAGCAAGACCTATGAATTTTTGGTGGATATCGGTAGACCCAAGAATCCTATGATGCGCTATTATGCCACACATTATCCTTATCCTCTGGAGCTGAGCCTGATAGAAGAAGCGATTACTCAGCTAGAGGGGACGCATGATTTCACAGGTTTTACTGCTTCGGGGACCAGTGTGGAAGACAAGGTTCGGACCATCACTGAGGCCAAGGTCCGCTATGATGCAGAGCGTAATTTTTCTGGTCTTTACTTTTTCGGGCAATGGCTTTCTCTATAAGCAGATTCGAAATATGGTTGGCACACTTCTCAAAAATCGGCAACAAGCGTATGCCAATAGAGCAGATCCAGAGGATTTTAGCGGAGAAAGACCGTCATCTAGCAGGGCCAACTGCCGGTCCCAATGGCCTTTATTTGAAAGAAATTAGATATGAAGAATGAAGCTGAGATAATGGTATCTTGGCTTTATTTGATTGGGAGTAGCTTTCTAGAAAAGAGACTAAAAGATTCTTCTCTGATACATTTTTATTTCTATCTGGGAAGTCTCTTTAAAAATGTCATATGGAATAGGTGTGAAATGACTATTTGGAGCGATTTTTTTAGCGATTCTACAAAAAAAGCTGAAAAAAATTCTCCATTTTTTTAGTAGTTTTTAAAAGAAATAAATAGCTTTTTCAGGAAAAATCTATTGTAAAAAAACATCTAAAAAGAATTATGATAATACTATGTGTATAAATGCTGTCTTTTTAAAGGCTGATAGGGAGTTGGCTAGTGAAGACTTGGGGAGAAAAATTTATACATCCAAACAAATAATGGGAGTTATGAAGTGAAGGATTTTTAGAAAAAGTACAGGAGAAAATTCAGAAATTTTCGATTAGAAAATTATCTGTTGGTGTAGGTTCCGTTGCAATTGCTGCTTTTGATTTTTTTGGTAGCTTTTTGACTAGTCCAGCTGTTGCTGCTGATGAAGTTGGAAAGACTGGTCAGGCTCATTACACTTATGTTGAAGAGCAAGAGTTAACTGAGCAGGAGAAGGAACTGATTAAGCATGAGCTTCCTTCCGATTTGCAATCAGGTGAGAATTATTACCTGATTTATCGTAAGCAGGGGAAAGCAACAGTTTTGCCTCAAACAGGGAATAATGGTCAACCGCTTCTTGGCATGCTAGCTGGGACGGCTATTTTGGCTGTCTTGGTGTTTTTCCCGTAAGAAGACTGGCAAGTTGGTGGGAGTGCTTTTGATTGGAGCGTTAGGACAGAGCCTTTTGCTTTCGCCTCAAGTTTTTGCGCTAGAAAATAAAGAGTTGGCTTCTTATAACCGTCAAGTTTCGATTTCTTCAGGTGTTTCTGAAGCAGATTTAGCGATTGAAGGTTACGACTATATCGGTTACTTTACTGCTTCTGATTTGCATTCTTTGAAGGGGACGGCGTCGGCCTCTCTAACTGAAGAATCTAACCATAAAAACCAACTAGCAGTACCAGAAAATTCAAAATCTGGACGGGATGTTAGGGGGTCAAGAAAAAGCAAACAGAGCTTATGGAAGAGGAAAAAACCAGATCAAGATATTTCAAGTCAGGCTGGAAGCATCTCTGATTCCACTCCTAACCCATCTTCTCAAGGATTACATCCAAATAAGGAAACTTCAAAAGAAGAAAATAAAACGAATCCGAATCAGTCTGAAAAAAACAGCAGTAGTAAGGGAGAACCAGAAGTTCAACCGGAGAAACCAGCTTATACAGAGCCAATTGGAACAGCAGGAGATACAGCCCCAGTAGAGCCTGCGCTTCCAGCATACACAGGATCTGTGAATGGCGAACCAGAAGTTCAACCGGAGAAACCAGCCTATACCGGACCGGTTGGAACAGCTGGAGATACAGCCCCAGTAGAGCCCGCTCTTCCAGCATACACAGGGTCAGTAAATGGCGAACCAGAAGTTCAACCAGAGCAACCAGCCTATACCGGACCGGTTGGAACAGCGGGAGATATAGCCCCAGTAGAGCCTGCGCTTCCAGCATACACAGGATCTGTGAATGGCGAGCCAGAAGTTCAACCGGAGCAACCAGCTTATACAGAGCCGATAGGTACAGCAGGAGATACGGCCCCAGTAGAGCCTGCGCATCCAGAATACACGGGTGGTGTTAACGGGGAATCAACAGTTCAAGCTGAACTGCCTAGTTTGCATACAGAGGTCAAGCTAGAAACAATTGAACCAAAGGTTGTTCACAAAACTGATGATAGCAAGTATCTTGATGAAGAGACAACTGTAGAAGGAACTCCAGGCCAAAAAGAAATTGTAACCAGCTATGAAGTCTTGGATGGCAAGCGGATATCGGAGCCACAAATAACTGAGCGCACCTTGCATGAAGCAGTTGATACAGTGGTCACTCGAGGCACTAAGACTCGCGTTAATAAAGAAGAATTAAGTAAGCAGCTAGCTTTAGCAGCGGCTGTGGATCCTGCAGTTTACACCAATCAATCCTACCAGCAATTGCAAGCAATTAAGAATATGGCTGAGTCTGTTTATCAAACTTCGTCGAGTCAAGATGAAGTAGATGCAGGTGTCAACCAACTCAAGCAGGCTTTAGCCGACTTATTGGCTCTTAAAAACAGCGCCAACTCTGACTGTTTCAGCGGTTAAGAAGGATGAATTGCAGAAATCAGCGCAAATTCAATACCAGCTGACGGACAGGGATCAAGCCTTTACTAGTGCTCATGTTCGCCTGAAGAAGGATGGTCAATTAATAGCAGAGCAAAACTTGGCGACCGGTCAGTTGACTGCCAGCTTCAGTGGTTTGGACTACTATACACCTTATGATATCGAGACGACCCTGTCTTATGACTTAGGAAATGGCTCTGAAAGCAAAGAGTTAGCTCGAGAGACAGTTCAGCTTGACCTGAAGAAGGTGGAACTCAAGTCCATCACTAATGTCGCCTTGATGAAGGTTGAGAATGGCCAGACAAAATTGATGCCTACTTTGGCTGAAAAACCAGCAAATCTGGATCAATATTACCTGCACTTTACATCCGATCAGTTCAAGGACACTGTATTGCCGGTTACCTCTATTGAGGAAGTGGTCGTTGATAACCAGCCTGTCTTCAAGATCAAGGCTCAGCTACCAGACTTGTTGCAAAGAAGTGCAACTGGTCTTCAAAAACAGCTTTGATTTCTATCTGGAAAAAGGCCAAGAAGCGTGAAGGGAATGTCTATTATGACTTCCAAGACCTCTTGGACGGTATCAAGGAAAAATCCTTCTGGAACCTTTATTTTGGGTCGCAGTATCAGTGCCAAACTGATTGATAAACCTGCCAACAGCAAAATCTTACTTGCCAGGTGAATTCAAAGGCCAGCTGATTGGTGGGCAAAATGGTGAGCGCCATGCGATTTTAGACTTGGCGCATCCTTTATTTGATACGATTACTGGCGGAACGGTCAAGGATATTGACTTTAAGCGAGTTAATATGGTTTATCCAGATTCGCAAGCGGGCGATACAATTGCGACAATTGCTGCTCGTTTGAAGAATAAAGGAGTAATCGAAAAACGTCAATGTCCAAGGCTACTTGGAAGGAAGAGACCATATAGCCGGTCTGGTTAACAATATAGAAGGCCAATCTCGAGTTGAAAATGTCTCCTTTAAGGGCCAGATTAAGTCTAAAGGCGGAAACTCTGTAACAGGTGGTATTGCAGGCAGCAACTCTATGTCCTTGGTGAAACGCGCCTACGTTGAAGCGGATATTTGGGTGCACAGTGCTCGTAATGCAGGTATGTTGGTTGCTCAAAACTTCACTGACAATTCAGGCTCAGGCTGGGGCAATTGGGGCAAATTGATGCAGTCCGTTGCCAAAGGTAAGTTGGAGGATGCAGGCTCAAGAAATGCTGCTGGTATCTCTGCTTCCATTTGGCCATATGGAACTATCAATGACACTGTCAGCTATGCTACAGTAGTGAATGGTAAAGAGCTCTTTAGCTCTGATAATGAGATTACCGATGCTTGGATGGGACAAAAACTCCAAAACCTCTTTGGCGTACAGGGACAAAGCTCTGGAACCAAGACAGGAAAAGACGTCAAGTTCCGCCGCTTGACAGAAGCTGAAGCCGAGCAAAAAAGTCAAGAGCTATCGGATTACGGCTCTTGAAGAAACCAGTGCAAATGAAGTAACGACTGAGAAACTAAATGCTGCTATCCTGAGAACAAGTACTTATCAAGATAAGCCAGGTTACAAGGCAGAAAATGAACAGCTTTATCAGAACCTAGAACGTTTTATGCCTTTCTACAATCAAGAGTTCTTGATCCACGAAGCCAATAAGCTGGTGGATGCTGGTAAGGCGGGCGACCTGTTGACCAAGAAAGTCTTAGCAGTTCAAGCCCTGAAAGGTAACCAGTTTGTTGCTGGCGGAACGGATGCAGATAAGATCATGGTTCATTTTGCAGACGGAAGCAAGACTATCTACAATCTTCAAAATCAAATACAATTTGAACAGACTGCTCTGCCGGAATATCAGATTGCAGAGCTTGGTACAGTCTATACTCCAAATCACTCAACGGCTGTCAAAGAAGACTTGCTGGCTCAGTTGACTGAGAGCTTGAAGAGTTTCGAACTGTACAGCGATGAAGTCTATCGTTCTGTTGGTCTGCCTAATGATAATGACAAGGTCAACAAAGTGAAGCGCCTCTTCCTAGATGAATCTTTGGCTGAAGTGAAAGCAAACTTGCAGGATATGCTTGGTAAGCTCTTGGCCAATGAATGGACAAGATTCCATGCTGACAATCCAGCAGCTAATGAAGCTTTGAAAACTAAAATCGAAGAAAACAAGACTGCTATCATGCTCGGTCTGACCTACCTCAACCGTTATTACGATCTCAAGTTTGGCGACTATAACCTCAAGGAGCTGGTGCTCTTCAAACCAGATTTCTATGGAGAAAAAGTACCATTGCTGGATCGCTTGATTAAGATTGGTCGTTCGACAGAAAATCAACTGAAAGGGGCAGACAATGTCAATATGTTTGCACGTCAGTTGAAGGCTGAGTCCAAGTCTAGTGATTTGGTAGCTTACTTGGATTACAACCGTCGCCTGCTGACTGACTTTGCGGACATGGATTCATGGTTCAAGGATGCAACTCGAGGCTTTATTCAGTTTGAAGAACGCCAGTCAGAAGTCGAGGAGATTAAGTCTGCTAAGTATCGCGTCTTTGATAACCTCAACTCTGAATATTTCAGCAACTATATCCTTCCACTTCTAACCTTGAAGAATACGCGCTTAGCCATTCTGTCAAACTATAGCACGATGGCCTTTGTCAACAGAGATAAGCGCCGGTCATGGTCTGATGAACGATTTAATGCACGCATCAAGGAAGTAGCGACCCAGCATCGAAATCACGTAGATACTTGGTACAAGCTTCTCTCAGATGATATCAAGTCCAGAATGGTCAAGCAAAATGTAACGGCTGTATGGGATGGTTTTGATGTGGAAGGACGTGGCTGGATTGATGTCAACGGAAATGATAATAAGGGCAATCCTTATGCTCCATCCCGCGAGTTCTTTAACCTAGTTGGCGGCAGAGCTGGTGGCTGGTACAAGTCAAATGGCTACGGTGCCCATGCTGCTGGTTCAATCCGTGTGAACTTCGAAGCCTTTGACCTCTTGACGGAATACGGTGTATCCGTCTTCACGCACGAACTCACCCACGTTAATGACGGCTATATTTATCTGGGCGGACATGGCAGACGACAAGGTATCGGACCAGAAGGCTATGCCCAAGGGTTGCTCCAATCACCTGTTCCCGGTCAGCCGGGCTGGGGTGCTCTGGGTCTCAACATGGCCTTTGATCGTCCAAATGATGGCAGCCTCATTTTCAATAGCTCGCCAAGTCTCTTCAAGAACCGAGCAGACATCGACCATTACATGAAGGGCTATAATGATACTCTCATGCTGCTGGATTATCTTGAAGGTCAAGCAGTTGTGGATAAAGGAAATGCAGCTGCGGCTAAATGGTTCAAGAAGGTTGAGCCTAAGATTGTAGATGCTCGAACTCAATATGATGTCGTGAGAGAGTTGACAGCAGAGGAGAAAGCGGCCATGTCAGTTTCATCTGTAAATGACTTGGTTGACCAAGGCTTGCTTTCTAACCGTGCAGTTGACAATAGAACTTATAATCCTGCTGATTACGACTCTAGTTACATTGCGATTGACTTTATGACGGGTATCTATGGTGGCGGTCAAAACAACACTGGAGCACCAGGCGCCTTGATGTTCAAGCATAATACCTTCAGAATCTGGGGTTACTATGGCTATGAAAAAGGCTTTGTAAGCTATGCTTCCAATAAACACCGTAAGACAGCCAATGAGCAAGGTGTGACTGGTTTGAGCGATAACTTTATCATCAAGCAAATTTCTGAAGGCGAATTTGAAACCATGGAGGCCTTCAAGAAAGCTTACTTCAGAAAAGTTGTGGATAAGGCACAAAGCTCAGGTATTAAGCCGGTGACTATCAACGGAAAAGTCTATAGTACTTATGAAGAACTGAAAGCTGGCTTTGCAGAAGCTGTTGACAAGGATCTGAAGAAGTCTCGTGTCGATGAACGGGTAACCAAGGACTTCAAGTATGCTGTCTTTACACAATTACTCAAGAACACCAACAGCTTTATGGACGAAAAACTCTATTTGGGGTTCTTAAGAAAAAGTGTCAAATTTGTTGCGTGTATAATTGCAAATAATGACCTTTAGCAATATGCAATCAATAACCCATTTGGATTAGCTCTGTTTGTGTCGTCACTGACAGTCTGATTCAGATGGGTTATTTTCTTGCGTATTAGTGATTCCTAACATCAGCCATCTCCGATTGTTATACTCTATTTTCAAAAATCTGTCCCCAGACAGTTCCTGTTTTTAGTCCTTGCTGAGGGTATTTTTTTCCTGCTAAAAATAAAACACATAGCACCTTATAAAGCTATTGTTTCGCTGGATTTACGTAAAAAATAGTAGATTTCAGAAGAGAAGACCGCCATCTGGCAGAAGGGCAATAGCAGGTTCAAACGGTATTATCTAAAGGAGATTCGTTATGAAGGATAAACTCATTTTAGCCCTATCGGGTAATGATATATTTAGCGGTGGCGGACTACATGCTGATTTAGCTACCTATACAGTCAATGGTTTGCATGGTTTTTGTAGCTGTGACCTGCCTGACTGCGATGACCAACCAAGGATTTGAGGTCCTTCCGGTTGAAGAGGAGGTTTTTACTCAGCAACTATCCAGCCTCAAAGATGTTCCTTTTTCTGCTATTAAAATAGGGCTTTTTACCCAATCTAGCAACAGCAGAGCAGGCATTGGAATTTGTCAAGCAGCATGCGGACATACCAGTAGTGTTAGACCCTGTCCTGGTCTGCAAGGAAAATCATGATCTGGAAGTTAGTGCATTGAGAGAAGAACTCATCAGGTTCTTCCCTTATGTCAGCATCATCACGCCTAATTTGGCAGAAGCTCAGCTATTGACCCAAAAAGAAATCAAAAACTCTGGAGGACATGCAGGTAGCAGCGAAGGAGCTTTATGATTTAGGAGCCAAGCATGTGGTGATAAAGGGTGGCAATCGTTTGAGCAAGGAGCGGGCGGTGGATGTTTACTTTGACGGCCGAGATTTTTGAGGTATTAGAATCGCCAGTGCTAGCTAGCAACAATACCGGAGCAGGTTGTACATTTGCTTCCAGTATTGCCAGTCAGTTGCTTCTAGGCAAGTCTCCTCTTGCAGCAGTTCAATTTTCTAAAGATTTTGTTTACGGAGCGATTCAGCGCTCAGATCAATATAGGGTGGTTCAATATGAGAAATAATCAAGTTAAAAATTAGTTATCTTAGCTTTCATCACAGCTCTGTCTGTCGTTTTGGGGAATTTTTTTGAAAATCCTACGCCTACCGGCTTTTTGACCTTGTTGGATGCAGGGATTTATTTTACGGCCTTCTACTTTGGACACAAGGAAGCAGCTATTGTCGGAGGGCTTTCAGGCTTTTTGATTGATATGATTGCTGGCTATCCTCAATGGATGTTCTTTAGTTTGATTTGTCACGGACTGCAGGGCTTCTTTGCTGGTCTTGAAGGTAAGAGTCGCTATCTTGGTCTAGTTTTGGCCGCAGTTTCTATGGTTGGTGGCTACGCCTCTTTGACAGTATCATGAATGGTGTCGGAGCAGGTCTGGCTGGTATGTTGGGTAATTTTATGCAGAATGCTTTTGGTTTGGTAGTCGGTTACGTCCTTTACAAAGCTTTTCCAGCTAGTTTGAAAAAGATGGTTACAGTGAAATAAGTGGGGTGAGACATGGACTTAGATAAGATTGGAGAAGAAACGCGTCAGATTCTTCAAGATGTTCTAGATAAAGCGTCCTTGGATGAGGGTGATATTTTTGTTTTGGGTCTATCCTCTAGTGAGGTTATCGGAGGTCATATTGGCCGAAATTCCAGTTTAGAAGTAGGTCAGGTCATTGTTAAAGCAGTTCTGGATATCTTAGAAGAGAAGGGGATCTTTCTAGCAGTTCAGGGATGTGAGCATCTCAATCGGGCTTTAGTGGTTGAGAGAAGCTTGGCAAAAAAGAAAGATTTAGAAATTGTTAACGTTCTCCCACTCTTCATGCAGGAGGCAGTGGTCAGTTAGCAGCTTTCCAGTACATGAAGGATCCAGTTGAGGTGGAATTTATAGTAGCTCAGGCTGGTCTAGATATTGGAGATACTGCTATTGGCATGCATGTTAAGCATGTTCAGATTCCTATCAGACCAAAGCTTAAATCAGTAGGTGCTGCCCATGTTACAGCTTTAGCTAGCCGTCCTAAGCTGATTGGCGGTTCAAGAGCAGCTTATAGCGAAGATAAAATAAGAAAAGGCTAATAGTAAAAAAATATTATATAATTTTTGAAAAAATTTTTAAATATGCTATAATGGAGTGTATTCAATAAATTTTAAGGAGAAATGACAGAATGTCTGTATCATTTGAGAAACAAATCGTGGAGTTTTGACTTTTACTATTAGTCAAGAACAAATCAAACCAGAATTGGACCGTGTCTTTAACTCAGTAAAGAAAAACAATTAATGTACCAGGTTTCCGTAAAGGTCATCTTCCACGTCCTGTCTTCAACCAAAAAAATTTGGTGAAGAAGCGCTTTACCAAGATGCTTTAAACAACTTACTTCCAAATGCTTATGAAGCTGCTGTGAAAGAAGCTGGTATCGAAGTTGTAGCACAACCAAAAATCGATGTCGTTTCTATGGAAAAAGGTCAAGATTGGACTATTTCTGCTGAAGTTGTTACAAAACCAGAAGTAAAATTAGGTGCTTACAAAGACCTTGAAGTATCTGTAGAAGTTTCAAAAAGAAGTAACAGACGAAGACGTTGATGCACGTATCGAACGCGAACGCAACAACTTGGCTGAATTGGTTCTAAAAAGAAGGTCCAGCAGCTGAAGGTGACACAGTGGTCATTGATTTTGTTGGTTCAGTTGACGGTGTTGAATTTGACGGCGGAAAAGGAGATAATTTCTCTCTTGGACTTGGTAGCGGTCAATTTATTCCAGGATTTGAAGATCAATTGGTTGGTCACAAAGCTGGCGAAACAGTTGATGTGGTTGTAACTTTCCCTGAAGACTACCAAGCAGCTGATCTTGCAGGTAAAGAAGCTAAGTTTGTAACTACAATCCATGAAGTAAAAAGAAAAAGAAGTTCCAGCTCTTGACGATGAACTTGCAAAAAGATATTGATGAAGAAGTAGAAACTCTTGATGAATTGAAAGAAAAGTACCGTAAAAGAATTAGCTGAAGGAAAAGAAGCTGCATACAAAGATGCAGTTGAGTCAGCAGCAATTGATCTTGCGGTTGAAAAATGCAGAAATCGTAGACTTACCAGAAGAAATGGTTCATGAAGAAGTTCATCGTTCAGTAAACGAATTCCTCGGCAACATGCAACGCCAAGGAATCTCACCTGACATGTACTTCCAAATCACTGGTACTACTCAAGAAGACCTTCACAAACAGCACGAAGCTGATGCAGAAGCTCGTACTAAGACAAACTTAGTGATTGAAGCTATTGCAAAAGCAGAAGGATTTGAAGCAAGCGCTGAAGAAATCGAAGCAGAAATTTCTTCACTCGCAAACGACTACAATATGGAAGCAGATCGTGTTCGTCAACTTCTTTCAGAAGATATGTTAAAAACATGATATCACTATCAAGAAAGCTGTTGAAGTCATCACAAGCACTGCAAAAAGTGAAATAATGATTTGAAAAGTCCTAGTTTGACTAGTGACTTTTCGTTTTTTTCTAAAAAGGGAAAAAGAGCAAAAATTCTTTTGACGAAAATTCAAAAATATCGTACAATAGAAAGTAGCGAAAAAAATACGAGAGGGCGAATGTCCTTTATCAGCTTAAAAGGAGACCAACTTTGGAATTAGAAGTATTTGCTGGACAAGAAAAAAAGTGAACTTTCTATGATTGAGGTAGCGCGTGCGATTTTAGAATTGCGCGGTCGTGACCATGAGATGTATTTTAATGACCTTGTCAATGAAATCCAAACTTATTTAGAAAAAAATCAAACAGCGAAATCCGAGAAGCTTTACCATTGTTTTATACTGAGCTAAACGTTGACGGAAGCTTTATTCCGCTTGGTGACAACAAATGGGGCCTTCGTTCTTGGTATGCAATTGATGAAGTGGACGAGGAAATTATAGCGCTTGAAGAGACTGATGAAGAAGATAGTCCGAAATCACGGAAGAAAAAAACGCGTTAATGCCTTTTATGGATGGTGATGAGGATGCCATCGACTACAGCGATGATGATCCAGAAGATGAGGATTCATACGAAGCAGATCCTGCACTCAACTATGACGATGAAAATCCAGACGATGAGAAGAATGAAGCAGACGCTTATGATGCTGAAATCAATGAGATTGCTCCGGATGATCTAGACGAAGATGTTGACATCAATGAAGAAGATGATGAATTTTCTGACGATGATGCAGAGGGCGAAGAAGAATAAAAAGAGAGACTGGGGCAAAAAAGCTCCAGTCTTTTTTGTCAGAATCGAATTCTTTTTTAAATACAAGTCAAGGAGAGAGTGTTCTTTGGCCTTGAAACAGACTTAAGAAAGTCGTATAATGATGGGGAATAAACAGAAAATAGCGACGACAGGGAGGGTGCTGCGATGAAATTTATCCTGGATCGAAGCCTAAGCGACTTAGGAATTGAAAGTGTAGTCATTGGTATTGCTAAAAATGTCAATCCGCATGCAGAATTATCTCCAACCTTTCTAAAAAAGAAAAAGAAAGAGAAGAGTGGGCTCTAAACTGTGACCTGGATCAGGTTCTCCAATCACCGATTATTCAAGGCTATGAAGATATCCTGCAACGTGTAGGTCGCAGTGTCAAGAAAAATCCTCCAACCGTTCCAGCTCTGATAAAAAATATCCGCCATCGCGGGTCTCTTCCTTCTATCAATACGATCATCGATATTTATAATGTAGAAGCCTTGCAATCCCTGTTAGCTATTGGTGGACATGATTATAATAAAATTGGAGAAAAGATTGAGTTCACTGTCAGTCAAAGAGAAGACAGTTTTCTGCCAATTTTGTCTAAGGAGAAACACGTAGCTAAAACAGACTATGTCTATCGCGACGACAAAGGTATTTTAGCTTGGTTAGATATTCGAGATAGTGACCTCTATAAGTTTGATGATGATACCAAAGATGCAATTTTTATCATTCAAGGGAATGCTAATACTTCCGTTGAGATGCGTTTGGAAGCCTTGAAGCGAATCCAGTCTGACTTAAAAGAATGCATGCCAGATATGAAATTTGAGACATTGGTTATCAACCAATCTGAAAAATTGATTTAGTAGTTGGAATAAGCTTTTAGTTTCAGATTGAAACCTTGCTCTCCTCTATATCATATAAAAAGCCTCTTGGTTGAAAGAGGCTTTTTTTCTAACAAAAAGGACAGTTGTTTCGATAGAGGGTGTAGAAGGAAAAAAATGCTATAACTGACCGGAAAAACTTATCATTATTTATCTTGAATGCTTACTTTGGTACGTGAAATAAAAAGTAGAGTTAAATTGTGGGAATGAATCAAAGAGAAGGCTTTATTTCGGTATAAAAAAATGCTTAAGTTTCTTGAAAGTTATAGGAGAAAATGCTATAATGAAAAGAACATTCTAAAATCAGAAAGATTATAAAGTAAGGATAAAAATGGCAAATATTTTAAGAACAATTATCGAAAACGATAAAGGTGAATTAAGAAAATTAGAGAAAATGGCAAATAAGGTCATTGCTTATAGTGACCAGATGGCTGCCTTATCCGATGAGGAGCTAAAGGCTAAAACAGATGAATTTAAACAACGTTATCAGAATGGTGAAAGTTTAGATGACTTGCTCTATGAAGCCTTCGCAGTTGTCCGTGAGGGCGCGAAACGTGTTCTTGGTCTCTATCCTTATCCAGTACAGATTATGGGGGGGATTGTTCTCCATCATGGTGACGTACCAGAGATGCGTACAGGTGAAGGGAAAACTCTTACTGCGACCATGCCTGTATACTTGAATGCGTTGGCAGGAGAAGGAGTTCACGTTGTAACGGTCAATGAATACCTGACAGAGCGTGATGCGACAGAAAATGGGTGAACTGTACTCTTGGTTAGGGCTTTCAGTTGGTATTAACTTGGCTGCTAAATCTCCAGCTGAGAAGAGAGAAGCCTATGCTTGTGACATCACCTACTCAACGAACTCAGAAATTGGCTTTGACTACCTTCGTGATAACATGGTGGTTCGTGCTGAAAAACATGGTTCAGCGTCCACTTAACTATGCCCTAGTTGATGAGGTGGATTCCATTCTGATCGATGAAGCTAGAACCCCTCTGATTGTTTCTGGACCAGTTTCATCTGAAACTAATCAGCTTTACCACATGGCGGATAGCTTCGTTAAGAGTCTTAACAAGGATGATTATATCATCGACGTGCCATCAAAAAAACAATCGGCCTGTCTGACTCTGGAATTGACAAAGCTGAAAGCTATTTCAAATTAGATAACCTCTATGATATTGAAAATGTGGCATTGACTCACTTCATTGATAATGCCTTGCGTGCTAACTATATCATGATTTTGGATATCGATTATGTGGTTAGCGAAGAACAAGAAATTCTGATCGTTGACCAGTTCACCGGTCGTACCATGGAAGGACGTCGCTATTCTGACGGACTTCACCCGAGCTATTGAAGCTAAGGAAGGTGTTCCGGTTCAAGATGAAACTAAGACGTCTGCTTCTATTACCTACCAAAACCTCTTCCGTATGTATAAAAAACTGTCCGGGATGACTGGTACAGCTAAGACTGAGGAAGAAGAATTCCGCGAAACTTATAATATCCGTGTTATTCCAATTCCAACTAACCGTCCAATTGCTCGTATTGACCATGAGGATTTACTGTACCCTAGTTTAGAATCTAAGTTTAAGGCAGTTGTAGAAGACGTGAAAGAACGCCATCTTAAAGGACAACCTGTTCTGGTCGGTACAGTTGCAGTTGAAACCAGTGACTATCTTTCTAAAAAGCTGGTTGCAGCAGGAATTCCTCATGAGGTATTGAATGCTAAGAACCACTATCGTGAAGCGCAAATCATTATGAATGCTGGCCAACGCGGTGCAGTTACAATTGCAACCAATATGGCTGGTCGTGGTACCGATATTAAGCTGGGAGAAGGTGTTCGTGAATTGGGCGGTCTCTGTGTGATTGGTACAGAACGCCATGAAAGCCGTCGTATTGATAATCAGTTACGTGGACGTTCTGGTCGTCAGGGAGATCCAGGTGAATCTCAATTCTATCTATCTCTTGAAGATGAGCTGATGCGTCGTTTCGGTTCTGAGAGAATCAAGGCTGTCTTGGATCGTTTCAAACTGAGCGAAGAAGAGTCTGTTATTAAGTCTAAGATGTTTACACGCCAAGTTGAAGCGGCTCAAAAACGGGTTGAAGGAAATAACTATGATACTCGTAAGCAAGTCCTTCAGTATGACGATGTGATGCGTGAACAGCGTGAAATCATCTACGCTGAACGTCATGATGTTATCACAGCTAATCGGGATTTGGCTCCAGAGATTCACGCTATGATCAAACGAACTATTGATCGTTTTTGTTGATGGAAATAGCAGAGCTCCTCAAGAAGAAAAAAATTGGATTCAATTTTGTACTTTGCTAAGTATAACTTGGTTCCGGAAGAGTCAATTTCATTGAGCGATCTTCAAGGTTTATCTGATGAGGAAATCAAGGCTAACTTATATGAACGTGCTTTAGAAGTCTACAATAGTCAAATTGCTAAACTTCGTGATGAAGAAGCTGTTCGAGAATTCCAAAAAGTATTGATTCTACGTGTTGTAGATAACAAGTGGACAGATCACATCGATGCATTGGATCAGCTTCGTAATGCTGTAGGTCTTCGAGGCTATGCTCAAAAATAATCCTGTTGTTGAATACCAATCTGAAAGTTTCAGAATGTTTAACGATATGATTGGTTCGATTGAGTTTGATGTGACCCGTCTTATGATGAAAGCACAAATTCATGAGCAAGAGCGTCCTCGTACAGAGCACAATATTGTAACAACAGCAACGCGCAATATCTCAGCGCAAGAATCAGACCTGCCAGCAGACGTTGATTTGGCAAAGGTTGGCCGGAATGAATTATGCCCATGTGGCTCAGGTAAGAAGTTTAAAAAAATTGCCACGGCCGTCGTTAAAAAGATTGAGGGGAGTTGGAATGACATTTTACAACAAGAGGTCCTATTGTTGACGTTGAGCAAGTTCGTACCTTGTCTCAGCTTGATGAAAAAAAGCTTTGGCAACGAAAGCAAGTTCGCGACCAAGAGTTGGCTGCTATTCTCAGAGGAGAAGACAAGCGGATTTTTATTGGTCATAGGTCCTTGCTCCTCTGATAATGAAGAAGCGGTCTTAGAATATGCTAAACGTCTGGCTGCCCTTCAGGAAGAAGTAAAAAAACATATCTTTATAGTTATGCGGGTTTATACAGCTAAAACCCCGTACAAATGGTGATGGTTATAAAGGTTTGATTCATCAGCCTGATGCAGCAGGAGCTCCAGATTTAATAGCTGGTATTAAGGCAGTTCGCCATCTGCACTACCGAGTTATTACAGAGACTGGCCTTACTACAGCTGATGAAATGCTTTATCCTGAAAATGTATCTCTAGTGGATGACCTGGTTTCTTATATGGCTGTAGGAGCACGTTCGGTTGAAAAATCAACAACACCGTTTTTGTTGCTTCAGGTTTGTCTACTCCTGCAGGAATGAAAAAAATCCGACTTCAGGTAATTTATCTGTGATGTTTAATGCCATTTACGCCGCACAAAAATAAACAGACCTTCCTATATCGTTCTCCAGGAAGTGGAGACATCAGGTAATCCTCTGGCCCATGCCATTCTTCGTGGCGCAATTCATGCCAATGGTAAGAATGAGCCGAATTATCATTATGAACATCTTCTTGAAGCGATTGCTACTTATGAAAAGTTAGGTTTTGTCCAATCCTTTTCATCATGGTTGATACGAACCATGACAATTCAGGCAAGCAATATTTAGAGCAAGTGCGGATTGTTCGCGAGACTCTTTTAAATCGAGACTGGAATGAAAAGATCAAGCAGAGTGTTCGTGGCTTTATGATTGAATCATATTTGGAAGATGGCCGACAAGATCAGCCAGAGGTCTTTGGAAAATCCATTACAGATCCTTGCTTGGGATGGGACAAGACTGAACAGTTGATTCGAGAAATTTATAGCCATTTAGAAAAAAATAACTCTATTATTGAAATGAAAGGGACCGCTTGGCAAAAGAAGATCTTGCCAATTGGTCGGAATGCAGCAAAGCTCAGTTGGATTTCCAACTGAGTTTTGTCTCATTCTGAGAACAAAGATGATTATAGGACATGGAATTGATATAGAGGAGTTATCTTCTATTCAGCGGGCCTATGAAAAAAATGCTCGCTTCGCAAAAAAAGTCTTGACAGAGAAGGAATGGCTTCGTTTTGAAGAACTTTCTGGCAAGCGAAAGATAGAATATTTGGCCGGTCGCTGGTCAGCTAAAGAGGCTTTCTCTAAAGCATGGGGAACAGGCATTGGCAAGCTTTAGTTTTTCAAGATTTAGAAGTCTTGAATGATGAAAGAGGTGCTCCAGTCTTTACAAAAGCCCCTTTTTCTGGGAAGGTTTGGGTGTCTATTAGCCATGCAGGTACCCTAGTAATGGCTAGCGTTATTTTGGAGGAAAAAAAGATGAAAAACTAGTATACATAGGCCAAGTCAAGCACTTGTTGATCTGTCAGCAATTCACTTTAATATTCAGCAATTAAAAAGCTCATTTGCCTCAAGATGTTGAAAAAAATGGGCTGTCGTTAAAAGCTAATGCCTACGGCCATGGTGCAGTAGCTGTTTCAAGTTATATTGATGGTATTGTAGACGGATTTTTGTGTCTCAAACATTGACGAAGCTTTGGAATTAAGAGAAGGCGGTCTGGATAAAAAAATCTTAATTTTAGGTGTCTCAGCCATAGAGGTAGTCCCTCTGGCGATTGAACACAAGATTACATTGACAGTGGCTAGCTTAGAATGGCTGGATTTGCTGGAGGCTTCAAGCTTATCTTTGCAAGGTTTGGTTGTTCACCTGAAAGTGGATTCTGGTATGGGCCGGATTGGCTTTAGAGATAGCCAGTCTCTTCAAGAGGCCATTAATCGTCTCCAGTCGGCTGGTGTTCAGGTAGAAGGAATCTTTACTCACTTTGCAACAGCTGACGAGGCAGATGCTAGTAAGTTTGAAGAACAGTTAGCTTGTTTTAAGGGGATCTTAGCGGAATTAGATGCTCTTCCACCGATTATTCATGCTAGTAACTCAGCTACTTCTCTTTGGCATGCGGACACTGTTATGAATGCTGTTCGTTTGGGAGATATTATTTATGGTCTCAATCCTAGCGGTAGTGTTTTGGAACTGCCTTATGAGATAAAACCAGCTCTTTCTTTGGTTTCAGAATTGGTTCATGTCAAAGAAGTGGAAGCGGGAGCTGATGTTGGTTACGGAGCAACCTACACAGCGGATGAAGGACAATTTATTGGAACAATTCCACTGGGTTATGCCGATGGCTGGACTAGGGATATGCAAGGTTTTGACGTTCTCATTGATGGTCAACGCTGCCCAATAGTTGGTCGAGTATCCATGGACCAGATTACTGTTCGCTTACCGGAGAAGTATCCTTTAGGTACACCAGTTGTTTTCATTGGTAAGAGCGGAACAGAAAGTATCTCAGCGACTGATGTTGCTGAGAAACGAGGAACGATTAACTATGAAGTAGTTTGTTTGATTAGTGATCGGGTACCAAGAATTTACAAGAATTAATTAGTTTAAGTCTCCTTGATGAAATATGTAGTTAGAGAAAGCCATTTGATGCTAGAACTGAAAGAGGAACTATGAATTTACACCAACCTTTATCGGTTCTGCCGGGAGTAGGACCGAAATCAGCAGAAAAAGTTTGCCAAGCTTGGCATTGAGACCTTGCAGGATTTATTATTGTATTTCCCTTTTTCGCTATGAAGACTTTCAAAGCAAGCAGGTGCTTGATCTAGAGGATGGAGAAAAAGGCCGTCATTTCTGGTATAGTTGCGACACCAGCAAATGTTCAGTATTACGGGTTTAAGCGCAATCGTCTCCGTTTTTCAATCAAGCAAGGGAAGTCATTCTAGCAGTCAATTTCTTTAACCAGCCTTATTTGGCGGATAAGGTTGAAGTGGGGGCAAATATTGTTGTTTTTGGAAAGTGGGATAAGGCTAAAGCTAGCTTGACTGGGATGAAGCTCTTGGCTCAGGTCGAAGACGACTTGCAGCCAGTTTATCAGGTGGCTCAAGGGATTAGCCAGACAAGCCTGATTAAATTAATTAAAAACAGCTTTTTGACCAAGGCTTGGATTTATTGATTGAAGAAAAATTTACCCCAGGTCTTGTTGGAACGCTACCACTTGCTATCTCGAGCAGAAGCAGTGAGGGCCATGCATTTTTCCAAAAGATTTGGCAGAATACAAACAGGCGCTACGTCGTGTAAAAATTCGAAGAATTGTTCTATTTCCAAATGCAACTTCAGGTGCTTAAAATGGAAACGAAGGATGTCAGCAATGGTTTGGTACTGGATTGGCAGGAAGAGCAGCTACAAGAGAAAAAGTCAGCTACCTTTTTCCTCTGACAGGAGCTCAGGAGAGAGCTTTGACTGAAATTTTGTCTGATTTGAAGTCGCCTGCTCACATGAACCGACTCTTACAGGGAGATGTTGGAAGTGGGAAGACAGTAGTGGCTGGTTTGGCCATGTATGCTGTGCATACAGCTGGCTACCAATCGGCTTTAATGGTTCCAACAGAAATTTTGGCTGAGCAGCATTTTTGAAAGCCTCAGTCAGCTCTTTCCTGATTTAAAACTAGCCTTATTAACCGGTAGTATGAAAGCAGCTGAGCGTAAAGAGACTTTGCTGGCTATAGAGCTTGGTCAGGTAGATATGGTAATTGGAACCCATGCTTTGATCCAAGATGGCGTTCAATACCATCGTCTAGGACTGGTTATCGTAGATGAACAGCATCGCTTTGGGGTTGCTCAACGTAGAATTTTGCGGGAAAAAGGAGACAATCCTGATGTTCTCATGATGACTGCTACTCCCATTCCCAGAACTTTGGCCATTACGGCTTTTTGGGGATATGGATGTATCCATTATTGACCAGATGCCGGCGGGACGAAAAGCCTATTATTACCCGTTGGGTTAAGCATGAGCAACTCGAGGTCGTACTCGATTGGATAAAAAGAATTAGTAAAGGGAGCTCAGGTTTATTTTATTTCTCCTTTGATTGAGGAATCAGAAGCTCTGGATCTAAAAAAATGCTATTGACTTAGAAGAAGAACTGCAAGCTTACTTTGGAGGAGATGCCTGAGTCTCTCTTCTTCATGGTAAGATGAAGAGTGACGAAAAAGAGGCTATTATGCAGGACTTCAAGAATAAAAGAGGTAGATATTTTAGTGTCTACAACGGTCATTGAAGTGGGTGTTAATGTGCCCAATGCAACGATTATGGTTATCATGGATGCTGATCGTTTTGGTCTCAGCCAGCTCCATCAGTTGCGCGGGCGTGTGGGACGTGGTGATAAACAATCCTATGCCGTTCTTGTCGCAAATCCAAAAACAGAGTCCGGGAAGAAACGTATGAAAATCATGACGGAAACGACAGATGGCTTTGTACTTGCTGAGGAAGATTTAAAAATGCGTGGTTCAGGAGAGATTTTTGGAACTCGTCAGTCTGGTATTCCAGAATTTCAAGTGGCCGATATCGTAGAGGACTACCCTATCTTGGAAGAAGCTAGAAAGGTAGCTAGCCAAATTGTGCAGAATAAAGACTGGCGGAGGGATCCTAACTGGCATCTAGTGGCTCTTCATTTTGATAAGCAAGATTATTTGGATTAAGCTTTTTGAAAGTTTTTTATAAGAATGACTTAAGTTTTACTGCCTATAATAAAGTCAATCAAAAGAAACGAGGTATTGATCATGACAGTAAATATTCACGTAGATTATAAAAAAAGTTTTCAAGGATTCGGAAAAGATTTTTTTCTACTTACGGCAAGTAGGGAATCTCCTTTTTATAACATAAATGAAAATAGGGAGACCACTTAGGATGAGTGGTCTTTTTTTGTTGTCTTAAAACAAATTCCGATTTTTATACGTACTCTTCTACGATACATTATTTTGTAGTCAATTACACAGTCATCATGGGAGTCTATCCTACTCTTCGTTTTATTCCAAGTTGATTTCTTTTTCCTATCAGAAGCAAAAACTTGGACTTTACGTGCTTCGTTTCAAAAATTATATAATAAGAATGAGGAGGAAAGAAATGGAAAAGTCGATTATCAGAATTGTTCCAACGTGTTTTGTACGACTGAGCAGCTTACCACAATTGATGAGCTTAGTCGATTATTTAAGGTGTCTAATCGGACGATTCTCAATGATATTGAAAAGGTAAATGGCTATTTAAAACAACATGATTTTCCGCCCATACAAGTCAAAAATAAGAGAATTTCTTATCCATTAAAGTTATATCTGACCTTCTCAGATTTATTGGTAAATAAGAGCGAACTGCTCCTTTTAGATGAGGAAATTCGGCGGAAACAGCTGCTGCTTGATATGCTATTGGATATGGATCATTTTAGCATTACCGCAGCAATTGCCAAATATGGTCTATCTAGAAATACGATTATTAAAGAAATTAAAACGATTCGGGCGGCACTCTCCACACAAGGGATAGAGTTAATACCAATTTCGTTTGTGGGCTATCATCTATCTGGTGATGAGGCAGTGATTAGACGGCTTGCGGCGAGTTTATTTCCTGTTGCCAAAATTAATATTTTTGCTTCCTCTGAATTTGTTGCGCAATTGGAAGAGCTCAGCCAACTTTTGTCAGTACTATTAGAAAAACTAAACCGGCGCATTTCGCAAACGGCCTTTGAACGTCTGCTGGCTTATTTCTGGGTTTCTTATTCTCGTTTTTCAACAGCAGCATTTCATACCTAAGAAAGAGACAGTTGAACAGCTAATTTTTAGAAGAGCTAATACTGCAAAGTATCCCCTTTTCCATCAGCTGTTTGCAACAATTAGTCATCATCCAGAAGATTTAAAAGTACCTAGCAGATCGGGTGGCGGAAGCTTCTTTATTAGACCCAGAAGAAAGACTTTCGGATGACTGGCTGTCTTGGAACGTGATTGTACTAGATTTTATCAATAGCGTTTCTAAGTTGACGGAAGAATCGTATTTTTGTGTTGATACAGATTTATTTGAAGGAATTCTGACTCATTTAAGGCCTGCGACGAAGCGACTTTTAAATGGGGAAGAACTCTTGAACCCTTTGTATGATGAGGTTATTAGCCATTTTAAGGAGTTGCATGAGGCTGTTCTTGAAAGTTTGCCAGCACTTGAAAGAAAAACTGGGAGTGACCTTTACTTTACAAGAGAGTTCATTTTTAACCTTGTTTTTGAATCATCTCTGCAACGTAAACGATTTCAAAAAGCGGGTTTTAAATGATATTATTATTGTTTGTAATGAGGGGATTAGTACTTCTCAGATGTTAAACAGCCGTTTGCAGCAGTATTTGCTTTTAATATTCTAGGAACTTTCAGTAAACGTGAAGCACTTGCTTGGCAGCAAACCCATCATGCAGATTTGATTATTACAACAGTTGATATCCCAGAAGCGCGTTTTTCCAACAATCAAGGTTAATGCCTTGCTTTTGAGTGAAGATATTGAGAGAATTCAAAAAAATATCTAATCAGTCCTTAAAAAGAGATTCATGCTGATGAAATCCTAACCGTCATTAAACGGCGGATTCATTTAAAAAGAGCAAGAAAAGTGCTATCTTTTCAGATTTGACTTTCTTACTGCAGGGAACAATTTTTAAGCAAAAACAAAAGAAAGAGGAGAAAAAGAGCCAATGTTAATGGAAGTTTTAACCCAAGCAACAATTGAAGCCAATTATCCTGCCAAAAGACCGTGAAGATGCGGTTAGAGAGTGCAGGGCGCCTGCTTGTTCAAAGTGGAGCAGCAAGAGAAAGTTATGTCGAAGGAATGCTAGAAAATGTCCAGGTAAATGGGACTTATATTGTCATTGCCCCAGGGATTGCCATGCCACATGCACGACCGGAAAAAGGAGCGATAAAAATAGGATTTAGTTTACTGACCTTGCAAGACCCTATAAAATTTAACCATCCAACAAATGATCCGGTAAAATTAGTGATTGGTCTTTTGTGCAACGGATCATCAGACGCACTTAAAGGCTTTGTCAGAATTGGTTGAAACACTCAGCCATCAAGAAATCATTACTCAACTTTATAGTGCTAAAACTAGCCAAGAAATTTATTCTATCATCAAAGGAGGAACAGAAAATGATTAAGATTGTTACAGTTTGCGGTGCTGGAGTAGGAAGTTCCATGATGGAGCGTTTGTTTTGCTCAGCAAATTCTTGATGCGGAAAAACATTGAAGCTGAAATCGATGCGTCTGATATTGGTTCGGTTGATCCGAATAGCTACGACATTGTGATTACGACATCCGATTTTGCCAATCAATTAGCGCATGCCCAAAGCAAAGTAATCCGTATTGATAATTTAATGGACAAGGAGTACTTGAAAGAACAGCTATTAGCCACGATTGCTCAGTTAGAAAAGTAAGCTCATAAAGTAGGAGGTATCAAAAATGAATTTTTTATTATATCTGATTAATAATGTTCTAAGCCAGCCGATTTTTATCATTGGTCTTGTCGTAATTTTGGGTATGCTTGCGGAGAAGAAATCGTGGGATAAGATTCTTCCCAGTACCATTAAAGCGATTATTGGCTTTACAATGATTAATATTGGCGGCCAGACATTGGGTGGAGCTTTGCTTCCGCTTCAATTGATGATTTCTAAGATTTTTGGGGTTGATGCACAAAATATGACTGATATTGGAGCAGCTCAGGCTGAGAGTCTTGCTTCCATTGGAACAGAAATGGCTCTAATTTTTGCAGTAGGGTTTTTAATCAATATTCTATTAGCCCGCCTTACTCCCCTTAAGTTTGTACATTTATCTCCTCACGTTTCTTTCTTCTTTGCTGGAATGATAGCAGCCTTGTTGAAATTTAACACCCAGCTGGACTTTATCCCGCTTGTTCTCCTTGGTGCAGTTATACTAGGTCTTTATATGACTCTAAGCTGTGCGTATGTCAATGTTTTTATCAAGCCAGTTAAGGGAGCAGATGGTTTTACTTTGGCGCATTCCAGTTCAACAGGTTTGGTTGTTGCCTCTATTTTTAGGAAAAAAATTTTTGGCAATAAAAACAGTGATTTGGAAAATCTAAAACTATCAAAGAAATTAAATTTTCTGCGAGAAATGACGATTGCTTTGACCCTCGTAATGACCTTGCTTTTCTTTTGTCTCGGTCTTTTTGCAGGCAATGACTGGATGATGGAAGAAGTCAGTGGCGGTAAGGATATTGTTGTATTTAGTATTACCAAAGGGGTAGAATTTGGTATGTGGATTACGGTGATTATCACAGGCGTTCGTATGATGCTGGCGGAGATTATTCCTGCCTTTCATGGAATTGCTGGGAAGTTCATTCCAAATGCTAAACCCGGCTTGGATATTCCGCTGCTCTTTCCTAATTATCCCACCTCTGTCATCGTTGGTTTCCTCTGCAGCCTAGTCTCTGGGCTCATTGGTATGCTGATTTTTGGGAGCGGTAAACTATCCAGTGATTGTATTTCCAGCCCTGATTCCGACTTTTCTTTACTGGCGCCATTACAGCTATTTTCGGCAATGCTCACGGAGGAACGCGTGGGGCGATTATTGGTTCTCTGACCAATGGCTTTTTGCTCATATTTGGACAAGCTCTGTTGCTGCCTTTGGTTGCAAGCTATGCACCAATTATGAGAATTCTTAGTGAAACGGATTACTGCGTTTATGGTCCAATTTTTAGGGTTTCTTCCTTAAAGCAGTAGGTGGTGGTTTCTGATGATGCCTATTTTCTATTTACCCATTTCCTATCCAGACAGAGAAACCTTCTTTCAGTTCCTGGATTTATTGCAGAAATATCAAGTGCCAATGGTAGAAATCGGTCTTCCTGCAACAAATTCTTTTTAGATGGAGAGCTGATTCAAAGAATAAATCACCAACTGCTTCAAGCGGGGCTGTCAACAGCTGAACTGACAAAAAATATTGTTACAAATCAGGGAAAAGTACACTTTTCAAGTAGTGCTGATGACCTATAAAGAAGGAGTAGAACGTTTTTTTCTCTACAGGAGCTCCCAATGGACTTGTATGCAGGAATCTTGTGTGTGGATGCTGTTTTATCGCAGATTACCTTTCCAAAACAGGTAGCTCTTGTATCTCCCGCAAGCAAAGCAGTCGATGTGAAAACTCAATGTGTTTTGTCGCATACATTTATCTACTTAATGTCTCATTCTGGGAAAACTGGTGAAAAAGTTTCTTTAGAAAATGCCCCCTATCAAGAAATTTTTACCCCTACTCAAACATTATTCAAAAGATCCAGTTTATGTTGGTTTTGGCGTAAAAAAATGCTCAAGATGTTTCTTGCATCAGGGATTCAGGTGCAGATGGTGCCATTGTTGGAACAGAATTTCTCCACCAATATGAACTGGGCGGTCTTTCTCAGATTGAACAGTATTTACAATCATTTCAGTAAAGCTATTCTTAGATTAAAAGGCGGTGGGACAGAACAAAAAATGAAAATTTTTAATTCATCGCTTCTCAGTTTTAAAGCTCTACATTTTCATTTTCGAATTTTTAAGTTCAACAAAAAACGGGGCTGGGACAAAAGAATCCCAGCCTCGTTTAAACTTACTTATAATAGAAAAAGGCGATTTATCCCTCCATGTATTCTTTTTAATTCCTGTCCTTTTAGTCCTGCATTAAGAGCAATGAGGAGTTTAAGACGGGCCTTAGGTGCATTTAGCTCTTTGACGAAATAGACGCCGGATTCGTGAAGCTGTACACCACCGCCAGGATAGGCATAGACAGGTTCAGCGATACCATTAAAGCATCGAGAAACCAAGGCAACAGGGATTCCTTGATTAATGAAACAGGTTAATTCTTTAGCAACTTCTTGAGGGAGGTTACCTGCTCCAAAAAGCTTCAATGATCAAACCATCCAGATGACTACAATCAAGTATATCTAGTAATTCAGTCTTCATGCCAGCGTAGGCAGGGGATAATAGGGACAAAGCCGGTGATCTTGTCTAAGTCAAAACGAACACGTGGCTCAGCTGTTTTAAAATATAGAACCTCTTGTTTCATGATAAGTCCAAGGGGGCCGTGGGTTGGAGTTTGGAAGGTGCTGACATTTGTGGTATGAGTCTTGGTAACGTATTTAGCTGCGTGAACTTCATCATTCATAACGACTAAGACGCCTTTGCCGTGAGCTTTCTGGTCAGCAGCTACACGCAAGGCAGAAAGGTAATTATAGACCCCGTCGCTACCTAGCTCATTTGAACTACGCATGGCACCTGTGAGGACGACTGGGATGTCAGGAATTTCCATAGTGTCTAGGAAATATGCTGTTTCTTCAAGGGTATCGGTCCCGTGGGTAATGACGACTCCATCAAAATCCTTAGAAGAGGTTTTGATTTTTTTATAGAGTTGAAGCATATGTTCTGGTGTCATATGGGGGCTAGGGATGTTGAAAAAATCGAGAGCTGTAACTTGGATGCCTTCCAAGGGGACGGTAACATGATTCATAGGATTTTCGTCGTTTTGTTACAACCTTGCCGGTTCCATCAGCCTGCATAGAAATGGTGCCACCAGTATGCAATACCAATATTTTTGTTCATAGATGAGCTTCTTTCCAAATTGTGTTATAATTTATTTTATCATAAAAAGGAAAGAATAAGAGTATGGAAGTAAAAGCTGTTTTTCGATATTGATGGTACTCTGGTCAATGACAGCCGAACTGTCCTCAAATCAACAGAGCAGGCTATTCAGAGTCTGAAAAGAACAAGGTATTTTTTTGTCGGTTTGGCCACAGGAAGAGGTCCCTTTTTCGTCCAATCTTTCATGAAAGATTTGGATTTGGATTTTGCAGTTACCTATAATGGCCAGTATATATTTTCAAAGGAAAAGGTTATTTCTGCGACCCCTATTGATAAGTCTAGTCTTCGAGAAATCATTGATTATGCCAAAAAGCATAAAAAGGAAATTGCTCTTGGGACAGAAACAGATATGGTTGGCAGTCATATTATGCGCTTTGGCATGAGCAAATTCTCTCAGTGGAGCAGTCGCTTTGTGCCTAAAGGTTTTGCACGTTATATTAGTTATGGCTTTAACAGGGTTGTTAGTAAAGCTCTTCCACAACAGAAAGACGATCTGTTAGATATTTCGCGAGAGCCCATTTATCAAGTGGTGATGTTGGCTACACCTGAAGAAACTCAGGCTATGGAGGAATATTTCCCAGATTTGAAGTTTACTCGTTCTAGTCCCTATGCGGCAGACATCATCAATGGGGATACCTCAAAGTTGCAGGGTATTGCGCGTGTAGGAAAAGAATATGGCTTTGATATCAACCAAGTGATGGCTTTTGGCGATTCAGACAATGATCTTGAAATGTTGTCGGGAGTAGGCATGTCAATTGCAATGGGAAATGGAACTAGTAAGGTTAAAGAAGTTGCCAAGCATACAACGACCAGCAATAGTCAAGACGGGATTCATAAAGCCTTGGAGCATTTTGGTATTTTAGCAAGTGAGAAAGTCTTTACTAGTAGTGACCATCATTTTAATAAGGTTAAAGAATTTCATGGAGTCATGGATAAGAAGACTCAGGAAGAACCGATCGCATGGACGCCTGAAGGAGCTCGCCATCAGGGCAGCCTTTTAAACTTGAAGAATTAGTGGAATTTTTGCGTGCTTCAAGTAGTTCAGAAGAAGAGTTTGACGAGGCAGTTGCCCACTTGCACGATGCTCTAGACAAGGCAGCTACCAAGGTTAAGAGAAAGAATCCAGCAGAGATTTCTTTAGTTGGTCAAGTAGATGCCTTGATTGATACACTCTACTTTACTTATGGAAGTTTTGTTTTTAATGGGGGTGGATCCAGAGCGACTTTTTCACAATTGTCCATCAAGCCAATATGGGTAAAATTTTCCCTGACGGAAAAGCCCATTTTGATCCGGTAACTCATAAAATTTTTAAAAGCCGGATGATTGGGAAGAGAAATACGCGCCAGAACCCGCCATTAAAGAAGAATTAGGAAGACAGATAAAAGCCTACGAAAAAAATTGTGGCTCAAAGAAAAAAACTGAGATTATCTCAGTTTTTTTATATCTAAAACAAAAATGTCTATAAGGTTTTTTTCGCTATCACGGACAACGAGCAAGTCAACTTTAGCATGACGCAGGATATACTCAGATGAAGAACCGACCAATAAGCGCTCAAAAGCATTGAGTCCTGTTGCTCCAACCATGATTAAGTCAACCTTTTTGTTCATCTGGAATTTCTGTTGCTAGTAAAGTTTTTAGGATTTCCAAGTTCAACTACAGTAACAACATCACCAACACCAGCCTCACGAGCTTTCTTTTCATAGCCAGCGACTAATTTCTTTGCATCTTCCTGCAGTTCTTCATATACTTCAGCATCAAATGTTGATACACTTTGAAGAGCGCGAGTATCAATAACATGAGCAATGGTTAAGCGAGATTTGTTTCTAAGCGCAACATTGACTCCTTTTTCAAATGCCAATTCTGCTTCACGGGAACCGTCAATTGCAACTAGAATATTTTCATATTTTTGTAACATAAGCCTACCTCCATAAAGATGCTAAGAAAGTTTCAGCAGTTTAGGAACCTGTTGAAAACGATGGTTAAGAAAAACCTGGCTTTCAACTTGAATTCTATTTCATAAAATATGAAGATTGTTTTAAGAGTTCCAATCCTTGCTGAAAATTCTCTTATATTTATATTGTAAACCTTTTTCATGAAAGAAGTAAAGCAATTTTTCGGTAAGAAGGGGAGAAATTCTCGTTAAAAAAATGAAAAGAAATCAAGGCTCAAATAGCTTAATGAAGGGTGAAGAGCTCCCTTTACAGGAAGTTCCTAATCAATTTTTCTTTCATTATTTTTTTGTGATATTTTTTTGGATTTTTGAGAAAAAATTGAGTTATAATAAGACGATTGATTGAAACGAGGAGTTCAAAATGAAAGAATACAATAAATCTGTCAAACTAGAGCATGTAGCATATGATATTCGTGGCCCAGTCCTCGAAGAAGCTATGCGTATGCGAGCGAATGGTGAACGGATTTTGCGTTTAAATACTGGAAATCCAGCTGAGTTTGGCTTTACTGCTCCAGATGAAGTCATTCATGACTTGATTATCAATGCTCGTAGTAGTGAAGGCTATTCTGATTCTAAGGGATTGTTCTCAGCTCGGAAGGCTATTATGCAATATTGCCAGCTCAAAAATATTCCTAACGTTGGAATTGAAGACATTTACCTAGGAAATGGTGTCAGTGAGCTGATTGTAATGTCTATGCAGGGCTTGCTGGACAATGGAGATGAAGTTCTGGTTCCTATGCCGGATTATCCATTGTGGACAGCGGCAGTAAGCCTAGCTGGAGGAAATGCAGTTCATTATCTTTGTGATGAAGAAGCAGATTGGTATCCAGATATTGATGACATTAAATCAAAAATTACTTCAAACACCAAAGCTATCGTTGTGATTAATCCCAATAACCCAACAGGAGCCCTGTATCCGAAGGAAGTGTTAGAAGACATTGTTGAAGTTGCCCGTCAGAATGATTTGATTATCTTCGCAGACGAGATCTATGACCGTTTGGTTATGGATGGTGAGAAGCATACGGCTATTGCAAGTCTAGCACCCGATTTGTTCTGTGTCAGCATGAATGGTTTGTCAAAATCTCACCGCATTGCTGGCTTCCGGGTTGGCTGGATGGCGTTGTCAGGTCCTAAGAAGCATGTTCAAGGCTATATTGAAGGATTGAATATGTTATCCAATATGCGTCTCTGTTCCAATGTTCTTTCCCAACAGGTGGTTCAAACTTCATTGGGAGGGCATCAGTCTGTAGATGAGTTATTGTTGCCAGGCGGTCGTATCTACGAACAGCGTAACTTCATTTATAAAGCTATCAATGACATCCCGGGTCTTTTCTGCAGTCAAGCCTAAGGCAGGTCTATACATTTTTCCCTAAGATTGATCGCGAAATGTATGAGATCGATGATGATGAGCAGTTTGTTTTAAATTTCTTAAAACAAGAAAAAATTCTGCTAGTTCATGGCCGTGGCTTCAATTGGAAGGATCCTGATCATTTCCGAATTGTATATTTGCCACGTGTGGATGAATTGGCCCAAGTGCAAGAAAAAAATGACTCGTTTCTTGCAACAATACCGGCGCTAATTAAGTTAATAAAAAGTGAAAAAGAAGAACGAAATGTTCTTCTTTTTGTTATTTAAATGGAATAAGGCTAAATTACTGTATCAGATGGTTTCTAAATTAACTTTTTTTAAGTTAAATAGTTCTAATTTTAAAATTGTTAAAAAATGAAATAAATGACATAAAAAGCAGATCTAAAAATGGGAGTGGAAATTATGTTTGTTTTTATCAAGTTTTCGTATATTTTTATGTAACATTTTAATGACAAAATTTTTCGATTCTCTTGTTTGAAGTCCAAATGAACTGGGTACCTACTTTTCTGTCAAATCTAAAGATGGTAGAATAATTCCATCATTATTTTTACTAATGATGAAAAAGATTTAAACACAAAGGAGAGTTTTTATGTTTAAAAATGCTGAGTGCATTTTTCTGTTGGTGCCCTTGCTTTTGTCTTTGCTCTTTGCCAAAGAGGCCAAAAGCAGATCAAGTGACAGGAGGCAAGCCGGCGCCAGAAGATACGATTGATCAAGGGACAAATACCCAAGCTGTTTCAGCAGTTAATAAGGCTGAAGTTGATGCTGCTAAAGACAGCTTAGATCAAAAGAATGAGCAGGTCAAAGAAGAGGAAGCAGCGGTCAAGGAAGCGGAAAAATCCGTAGAAACTGCCAAAGCGAATGCTGAGCTGGCAAAAGAGGCAGTTAAAACTGCTGAAGAAGGGACTCAAGCATCTTCTGCAACTAAAGAAGCGGCTAGAGAGGCTGTAGCTAATCAAACGGAAGCCGTGAAGGAAGCAGAAAAAAAGTAGCTCAAGCAAGTCAAACTGAACTGGATAAAAGTCAGAATCAGGCAAACTCTCAAGCTCAAAAAACTCAAGAGGCTAAAGAAGCTCTGAAAAAAGCAGACGAAAAGGTTAGTCAAGCTCAAGCTGATTTGGAACGAACTCAAAAGAGTCAAGAGGGATCGAGTGCAGAAGTTTCTGCAAATCTTGAACAAGCAAAAAGCAGATGTAGCCAATAGTCAGGCTGCAGTCAATAAAGCACAGGAGGAAGTGAACAAGGCTGAGCAATCAGATAGTCAGCGTCAAGAAAAAAATTGATCAGGCTGTTTCAAATAAAGCTCAGGCAGACTCTGATGCTGAAAAGGCTAAACAAACTTTGGATAAAGCAAGTTCTCAGGAAGCTGAAGCTCAAGCTAAGCTCAGTCAGGCACAGGCAAATTTGGAAGCAGCCCAGGCTACTGAAAATGACAGTCTGAAACCTTCTGTTTCTAACAACAAAAACAGGCTTTACATGACGCCGGAGTATATTGCCGCATTGAAACAGTTGGCTGATCCAAATACACCGCAATCTCAAATCAGTCAGATTGAAGCAACGTTGACAGCAGTTAACGATAGGGGCCAAATCTTACAATAACTACATAGCAGATCCGAATGATAGCACTAAAATGTATGATACCAATAATATTCCTTATGAGGTTCGCAGAGAGTTATCGCAGTTTGCTTCAGAATTAATTAACCAATTGCGTGCTCAAATGGGAACGGGTGAAACCTTACTAACTCCATCATCTTTAGAGTTTGCTGACAAGGTTTCCCAAGCATACAGAAATGACAATTGGAACTGGGATTTGATGAATCGCTATCACCATGATACTTGGGGGATAAATCAGGGTGGCTCGTGAATATGGATTGGTCACGACCACTTCTGAGCAAGAGCAACAAGGGCTTCAATACTACGAAAATGCCTATATCTGGCGAGCTAATACAGCTCAGATGAGCGTGGCAGATATGAAGCGCGACATCTACTTCTCTCTTGTTGAATTTATGTATAATGGCTATGAATGGGTCCATGCCAAATCAATTTCTGGTCTTAATACAGGAAGCCAGAAAAAAATTATCTAGGCGTTGATTTTTCGATGGAGAGCGATATCACGGTAGCCCATTTCACTATGGTTTCCGAAGATCAAGTTAAATATGCGACAAAAAAATAACTTTGATGCTACACCTTTAACAGCCAGTGGAAATTCTACTTCTAGTGATCCGCAAGCTTTAGCCCGAGGCTCAGGCAGCCTATGATCAAGCTAAAAGCGCTCATGATCAAGCGCAAGCAGAAAAAGTACTGCTCAAACTGCTTATGACCAAACTATAACTGCGGTGCAAGTGGCGCAAAAACAATTAGATGAAGCCAAGCAAGCGCCTCTAGAACTTGCAACTGCCCAAGCCGCCCTAGCTACTGCTAAGCAGGAATTAGAAAAGAATCAAGAAAAATTATCTAAGGCTCAAGAGGCACTGAATCTTGCGAATTCGGATCAGGCAGATAAGGCAGCTGCCCTCTCAAAAGCTCAAGAGACCTTGTCGGCTGCTCAGGCCGCCCAAGCTGTAGCCAGAGATAGACTAGCTCAAGAAGAAAAAAAGCGTTGGCTCAGGCCAATCAGGCTTTGGATCAAGCTCGAACCAAGCGTGATGCCGCCCAAGTGGCAGTTGCTCAAGCTCAGACTGCTTTGGATCAAGCCCAAAAGAATTTAGCAAACCTGCAGGATGCTCAAACGAATCTGGAACAAGCTCAAGCCAATCTGGCAGCAGCTGAGAAGGATTTAGCTGATAAGACAAGCGATCTAGCAGCTAAACAGCAGACTCTATCAGAGCTGAAAGCTGCTCAGGCCCAAGCAGAGAAACTCTATAACCGTTTAGCTGCTCAAATCCAAGCTCAAGAGAAACAAAAACGCGATGATCACTATCGAAATATTTTTGGATCAGACAGAGAAGCACTTGAATGGCTCTGTCCAGTCTAATCCAAGCGTGGAAATGCAGACGCAAGAACCTAGCCCAGATCCGCTAGTGAAAACGAAAGAGGAGCCGATTGTTAAAGGAGTTGCTACTCGCAAAGCGCCTGCTAACAGAGTGGCATCGACGTCATCAGACCACTGGTGAAAATCATTCTATGCAGACGTCTGTAGGCTCTTCAAAATTGCCAAATACTGGAAGCAGACTTTCGGTCTGGGCGATGATGAGCGGAATTCTCGCTTTGGTATCTGGTTTTTGCATTGCTGGTCTGGAAGCATAAAAAGAGAGTAAAAAAACTAGATTTTTTTGAAAAAAACTATAGATATAGCAAACAAGATAATAGGCCGGAAGTTAGGGTAAGTTAAAAACCCTAGCTTCCTTTTATCTTTCAAAAAAAGAAGCGTTGAAATCCCAATAAATTTAAATCAGGACCTCGCGCTGTTTTTCAAAAAAATATGTTGGTTTTGAAGGAACTAAAATCGTTCGCTGGATAAAAATGTAAAGAATTATTATTCAATAGGCAATTTTCAGATAATTATTGAAAATTTCTGTCAATTTATGATATAATCAATCGGACTAAATACGAGGGTGGCTTATGGCACATTTATTAGAAAAAAACAAGAAAAAAATTACATCTATTTTGAAGCGCTCTGAAGAGCAACTTCAAGAAGAGTTGCCATACAATGACATTACAAGACAGTTGGCAGAAATTATGGACTGTAATGCTTGTATTGTTAATAGCAAGGGACGTTTGTTGGGTTACTTTATGCGGTACAAAACAAATAATGACCGTGTAGAGGCCTTCTACCAAACTAAAAATGTTCCCAGATGATTATATTCGTTCTGCTAATTTAATTTACGATACAGAGGCTAATTTGCCAGTCGAGCATGAATTATCCATCTTTCCGGTTGAGACACAGTCGGATTTTCCAGATGGTTTGACAACTATTGCACCAATTCATGTTTCAGGGATTCGTTTGGGTTCCTTGATTATTTGGCGAAATGACGAGAAATTTGATAATGATGATTTGGTCTTAGTAGAAATTTCAAGTACCGTTGTGGGCATTCAGTTATTGAATTTCCAAAGAGAAGAAGATGAAAAAGAATATCCGTCGTCGTACAGCAGTGACAATGGCAGTAAACACTTTGTCTTATTCAGAATTACGGGCTGTTTCGGCCATCCTAGGAGAGCTAAATGGGAATGAAGGCCACTTGACAGCTTCTGTCATTGCTGACCGTATTGGAATTACGCGATCTGTTATTGTCAATGCCTTGCGTAAGCTAGAGAGTGCTGGGATCATTGAGAGCCGGTCTTTGGGAATGAAAGGGACCTATCTGAAAGTGCTGATTCCAGATGTTTTTTTGAGGAAATAAAAAAAGAGGGACTACTGATGGCAAAAGCGCTAATTTCCATTGATTATACAGTTGATTTTTGTAGCAGATGAGGGTAAATTAACTGCAGGAGCGCCTGCTCAGGCAATTTCTGAAGCCATTGCCCAAGTAACTGAGGCGGCCTTTGAGCGTGGAGATTATATCTTCTTTACTATTGATGCCCACGATGAGAACGATGCCTTTCATCCTGAAAGCAAGCTTTTTCCACCCCACAATATCAAGGGAACTAGTGGTCGAAACTTGTATGGGCCTTTGGCTGATTTCTATGAGAAACATAAAGGAGATTCACGGGTCTTTTTGGATGGATAAGCGCCACTATTCGGCTTTTTCTGGGACGGATTTAGATATTCGTTTGCGGGAAAGAAAGGTAGATACGGTCATTTTGACAGGAGTCTTGACGGATATTTGCGTTATGCATACGGCAATTGATGCCTATAATTTAGGCTATCATATCCAAGTGGTGGAACCTGCTGTGGCTTCGATTTCAGAGGAAAATCACAAATTTGCCCTCAATCACTTGCAAAATGTACTCGGTTCGACTATAATAGAAACAATTTAAAAGTAAAAGAGAAGCAGAGTAGGTTTGCTAACTTGCACAGAGAGCGCTGGAAGCTGAGAGCAGCGCCAAGAAGGCAAAATCCGAAAAACATGTTTCATAATCTTTTGCGTGATAAAGCGCAAACGTTGCTCACGTTACGAGCTTAGAGGCTACCTTCTTAGGGTGGCAAATAACAGTGGTACCACGGTTTTCGTCTGTTTTACAGAGGAAGCCGTGGTTTTTCTATATCTCTAAGATTTCATTCAAAATAGAAAACAAAGTTCGATCCAAGGCTTTTTGATCAACCATTAGGGAAATTGATAATTGGATTTCAATAATAGCTTTGTGTACTACGGTATAGGCAATCCAGAATATAGAAAAAGAAGTTTTTACAAAATGAGAGTATAAAGAAAGAGGAAGAGATGAAAGAAATTTTTATCGGAAACTATGGTTTAGAGCAGGTCGGACAGACTATGACAGCACAAGGCTGGGTGGCCAACATCCGCAATCACGGTAAGCTGGCCTTTATTGAGTTGCGGGACCGTGAGGGCTTGCTTCAGGTTTTTTTGTTGGCGGTGAGATTGAAGACTTTTGCTAAGCTAGAAGAAATCGGCAAGGAAGATCTTATTGCAGTGACTGGACAAGTGGTTCAGCGTGAAGATCGTTTTATCAATAAGTCCATTAAGTCTGGTCAGGTTGAGCTGAGAGCTGAAAAAAATTGAAGTCATTGCTAGCAGCAAGGCCTTGCCTTTCGAGCTAGACCAACATGCCCATACAGGGGAGGACCTGCGTCAGAAATACCGCTACCTGGACTTGCGCCGTGAGAAGATGACACATAACCTTAAAGTTCGTCATCAGGTCACCTCAACTATTCGGGAATATTTGAATGGTTTGGACTTTTTGGAAGTGGAGACGCCTTATCTGACTAAGTCAACCCCTGAAGGTGCTAGAGACTTCTTGGTTCCTAGTCGGGTCTATAAAAATCAATTCTACGCGCTACCTCAGAGCCCACAGATGCTCAAACAGTTGCTTATGGGAGCTGGCCTTGAGCGCTATTATCAGATTGTTCGTTGCTTCCGTGACGAAGACCTGCAGGGGGACCGGCAGCCAGAGTTTACTCAGGTGGATTTGGAGTTGAGCTTTGCCAGCGAGGAAGAAATCCGAGCTCTGGTTGAAGCTATGCTCAAGTCTGTTGTCAAGAAAAACTCATGGTTTAGAGCTGACGGAAGCTTTTCCGACGATCAGCTATGAAGAAGCTATGAGTCGTTTCGGCTCTGATAAGCCAGATACACGCTTTGGTTTAGAGCTGAAGAATTTGACGGATTTATGCCAGTCCAATGAATCGCTTCTTATCAAGAAAGCCTTGGATAACCAAGAGGAAGTGATGGGAATCTGTGTGCCAGGTGCGGCTAGTGCTTTTAGCAAAAAGCAACTAAGTCACTACTATCAGGAAATGAAGGAATTTGGTTGTAGCCGTTTTGCCAGCCTCAAGGTTGAAAATGGCCAGTTGGTTGGTGATTTGGCTAGCACCTTTGAAGCTGAAAGTCAGGAGTTACTGACACGTTTTGAGGCAAAGGATGGAGATTTAATCCTGCTAGTCATGGCCAAGAAGCATCGTGCTCAGGAAGCTTTTGGGACATCTTCGCCTAGAAGTCGCAAAAAGCTTTAGACTTGATTGATCCGAGTCTGCTTCATTTCCTCTGGGTTGTAGATTGGCCACTGCTGGAGTGGAATGAAGATCAAAAATCGCTATCAAGCTATGCACCATCCTTTCACACAGGGAATCTTTGAAGAAGGCCAAGAGCCTGGTCAATTCCGTAGCCACGCCTATGACATCGTCTTGAATGGCTATGAAATTGGCGGAGGAAGTCTGCGGATTCATGACCGGAAGGCTCAGGAAGCTATGTTTGAGCTATTAGGCATGAGCCGAGAAGACTATGAGCGGGACTTTGGTTTCTTCTTGGAAGCCTTGAATACGGATTCCCGCCACATGGTGGTTTAGCTCTAGGATTGGATCGTTTAGTTATGATCTTGGCTGGAGAGCAAAAATATCCGCAGGTCATCGCCTTTCCCAAAAATGGTACAGGCTTTGATCCTATGCTGGAAAGTCCGAGTCTGGTTGACTACAGACAGGTCAAAGAATTGCATTTGGAATTGAAGAAATAGAGCCAAATATGGTAAAATGAAATGATGCGAATTCTCGGAGGATAGCAGGAATAAGCCCAAGAAAGGAGTTAGTGGATGCTAAACAAATCGGTGTCCTCTAGCTTATCAAAAACAAACGTGAGCTAAGCTCTGGAAATAAAGAACTCATCTCAAATTCTTATTTTCAGTCGCTAAAACTCACATATTCTACGAAAAGGAATCAGAGATGAAGATTACTCAAGAAGAAGTAAGTCATGTAGCTAAGTTGTCAAAACTGGCTTTCTCACCAGAAGAAACAGCTGAGTTTGCAACGACTTTGTCTAAGATTGTCGACATGGTCGAATTGCTCAATGAAGTAGATACAGAAGGAGTGCCTTTTACTTCCAATGTAGCTGCCAATATCAACTACATGCGAGAAGATGTGGCTCAGCCAGGCTGGAATCGGGAAGAGCTTTTCCAAAATGTGCCTGAAAAAGAGCGGGGCTACATCAAAGTGCCTGCCATCCTAGATGACGGAGGAGATGCCTAATGACTTTTAATCACAAGACTATTGAAGAGTTGCATGATTTGCTGGTCAAGAAAGAAATTTCTGCGGTAGAGTTAACTCAGGCAACTTTGGCGGATATCAAAGAACGTGAAGGAGCTGTAGACAGCTTCATTACTGTTAGCGAAGAGGAAGCTTTGGCTAAGGCTGCGGCTCTAGATACTAAAGGCATTGATGCTGACAATCTCATGAGCGGAATTCCGCTGGCGGTTAAGGACAATATCTCAACCAAGGGAATTTTGACAACAGCTGCATCAAAAATGCTCTACAACTACAAGCCAATTTTCGATGCGACCAGTGTAGAGAAGCTCTATGGTAAGGATATGATTATCGTTGGGAAGACAAACATGGACGAGTTTGCCATGGGTGGTTCTAGCGAAAACTCCTACTTTAAGACGACTAAGAATGCTTGGGACAGCAGCAAGGTTCCTGGTGGATCATCTGGTGGTTCAGCGACAGCTGTTGCCTCTGGTCAGGTCCGTCTATCACTGGGTTCTGATACTGGTGGTTCTATTCGCCAGCCTGCTTCCTTTAACGGTGTAGTCGGCCTCAAGCCAACTTACGGACGGGTTTCTCGTTTTGGTCTCATTGCTTTTGGTTCTTCTTTAGACCAGATTGGGCCTTTCTCTCAAACGGTTAAGGAAAATGCACAGCTTCTGAATGTTATTTCTGGTAATGATCCTAAGGATTCGACATCATCACAAGAGGCAGTGCCAGACTTTACCAGCAAGATTGGCCAAGACATCAAGGGAATGAAGATTGCCCTGCCTAAGGAATACATGGGTGAGGGAATTGACAGCAAGGTTAAGGAAACGATTTTAGCAGCTGCGAAGCACTTGGAAAGCTTGGGAGCTATCGTTGAAGAAGTTAGCTTGCCTCATAGCAAGTACGGTGTGGCTGTTTACTATATCATTGCTTCCTCTGAAGCCAGCTCTAACCTGCAACGTTTTGATGGTATTCGCTATGGCTACCGCGCAGAAGGCATTGAAAATCTAGAAGATGTCTATGTCAAATCTCGCAGCGAAGGCTTTGGTGAAGAAGTGAAACGTCGGATTATGCTGGGTACTTTCAGTTTGTCATCTGGTTACTACGATGCCTACTTCAAGAAAGCTGGTCAGGTTCGGACCTTGATTATGCAGGATTTTTGCCAAGGTTTTTTTGAAAAAAATATGATTTGATCTTAGGTCCAACTGCACCAACAGTAGCATATGACTTGGGCAGTCAAAACCAAGATCCAGTGGCTATGTATCTGGCTGACCTTTTGACCATTCCAGTCAATCTGGCTGGCCTACCGGGCATTTCAATCCCAGCTGGCTTTGCAGATGGTCTTCCTGTTGGCTTGCAGCTGATTGGTAACCACTTCGATGAAGCGACTATCTATCAAGCAGCCGCAGCATTTTGAAGCGACGACTGACTATCACAAACAGCAGCCAGTTATCTTTGGAGGTGAAAAATAATGAACTTTGAAACAGTTATCGGACTGGAAGTCCATGTTGAATTGAAGACCAATTCAAAAATTTTCTCACCAGCTCCAGCTCACTTCGGTGAAGATCCTAATGCCAACACCAATATCATTGACTGGTCCTTCCCGGGTGTTTTACCTGTTATGAACAAGGGTGTCATTGACTATGGTATCAAGGCTGCTCTGGCTTTGAACATGGATATTCACCAGAAGATGCACTTTGACCGCAAGAATTACTTCTATCCGGACAATCCCAAAGCTTATCAAATTTCTCAGTTTGATGAGCCGATTGGCTACAATGGTTGGATTGAGATTGAGCTAGAAGATGGCACGACCAAGAAAATCCGTATCGAGCGGGCTCACTTGGAAGAAGATGCCGGAAAGAATACCCATGGTAGCGATGGCTACTCTTATGTGGACCTCAACCGCCAAGGGGTGCCACTGATTGAGATTGTATCGGAAGCGGATATGCGCAGTCCAGAAGAAGCTTATGCCTATCTGACTGCCCTCAAGGAAATCATCCAGTACACTGGGATCTCTGATGTCAAGATGGAAGAGGGGTCCATGCGGGTCGACGCCAATATTTCTATCCGTCCTTTCGGTCAGGAAGAATTTGGTACCAAGACTGAGCTGAAAAAAACCTTAACTCCTTCAACTTTGTTCGTAAGGGTCTAGCATTTGAGGAAAAACGCCAGGCTGAAATCCTACGCAGTGGCGGTCAAATCCGTCAGGAAACCCGTCGTTATGACGAAGCAACTGGCGAAACCCTACTCATGCGGGTCAAGGAAGGTTCAGCGGACTACCGTTACTTCCCAGAGCCTGATCTGCCTATCTTTGAGATTGAGGATGCTTGGATTGAGCAAGTGCGCAGCAGTCTGCCAGCCTTTCCAAAAGAACGCCGGGCTAAGTATGTGGGCGATTACGGCCTGTCTGACTACGATGCCAAGCAGTTGACAGCGACCAAGGCTGTGTCAGACTTCTTTGAAGCAGCTGTTGCAGCAGGCGGTGACGCCAAGGCTGTTTCTAACTGGCTCCAAGGAGATGTGGCTCAATACCTCAATGCCGAAGGCAAGACCATATCTGAAATTGAGCTGACTCCTGAAAACCTGACTGAGATGATTGCCCTGATCGCAGACGGAACGATTTCCTCTAAGATTGCTAAGAAGGTCTTTGTTCATCTGGCTAAAAAAATGGTGGCTCTGCTAAGGAATATGTGCAGAAAGCAGGCTGATTCAAATCTCAGACCCTGCCCAGCTTCTGCCAATCATCCAAAAAGTATTTGCCAACAACGAAAAAAAGCTATCAATGACTATAAAGGGTGGCAATAAGAATGCGGCTAAGTCCCTGATCGGTCAGCTCATGAAAGCAACCAAGGGCCAAGCCAACCCACAAGTAGCACAAAAAACTGCTCAATGAAGAGTTGGAAAAAAACTATAGAAATAAGTAGAAAACCAGTCGTGAGGCTGGTTTTTTGCTTTTTCTTGAAATATCCGATATGATAGAATAGATAAAAATTAAAGGAGTTAGTTATGTCGGAAATTACAATTACGCGTGATACGGGTATGGTTGGTGTTGCTCAAAAAAAGTAGCGGTATATCTTAATGGTGAACTTGTACATAAACTTTCAAATAATGAAAAGCAAAAACTCTGTCATTTGAGGGAGACAGTATTGAGCTACAGGTTGGACAAAGTTTTATGAAGTCTCATAAAATTCAAGTAAAAAATGGCCAAAAGGTACTTGTTAAAGCTTCTGGAATTCGTGTTATGCTTGGAATTCTTGGGACTATCTTAGGCTTACCTTATTTACTTCTTGAAATAGAGGGTTAATATTCCCAAATTGCAGCAGGAGCGGAATTTAACAGTTTCTAAATCATAGAAAAATCAGTCAAAAGTGACTGATTTTTTGTCTCTTCTACGGTTATAACAAATAAAGTGATATGATTGGAAGAATCAAATTTTTAAAATTAAAACTTATTTTCTGAGATTCTGTTAATCATTTGACAAGAAAAAAATGAAAAAGGCTTACAATTGAGCTAATAATTTATAAAAGCGAGGTATGTTTTATGGCAAAAAAATGAAAGCTGCTCGTTGGTATGGCGCTAAAGATGTTCGCATTGAAGAGTTGGACGTACCAGAAGTCAAACCTCATCAGGTCAAGATTGCGGTCAAGTTCACAGGAATCTGTGGTACTGACTTACATGAATACTTGGATGGACCAATTTTTATTCCGACAGAAACAGAGCATGTCTACTCTGGACAGAAAGCGCCTGTAACCTTGGGACATGAGTTTGCTGGGGAAATTGTTGAGGTTGGAAGTGACGTAACACGAGTCAAAGTTGGCGATCGGGTAACAGTTGAACCTATTTTAGCTAAGCATAATCTTGTCGGTGATTACAATCTGGACCCCAATCTAAACTTTGTCGGTTTGGCGGCTGATGGTGGTTTTGCCAAATATTGTGTTTTTGGATGGAGACATTGTTCACAAAGTTCCAGATAGTCTTAGCTATGAGCAGGCAGCCTTGACAGAGCCTGCTGCTGTGGCAGTTTATGCAGTTCGTCAGTCAGCTCTTAAGACGGGCGATACAGCGGTTGTATTTGGTTTTGGGACCAATCAGGGCTCTTGATTGTAGAGGCTTTGCGGGCGGCCGGTGCCTCTAAGATTTATGGTGTCGAGTTATCTCCAGAGCGCCAAGCAAAAAGCAGAGGAGCTTGGGGCCATCATTGTGTGACCAGAAGAAGGTGAAGATGTGGTAGCTGCTATCCAGCGTTTAACGGGTGGTGGAGCAGATGTGTCTTATGAAGTAACTGGGGTGCCAGTTGTGCTGGGACAAGCTTTGGCTTCTGTCCACAAGGCTGGAGAATGTATGGTTGTTTCTATTTGGGAGCGAGAAGCCAGCATTAATCCAAATGAATTTGCCATTCAAGAAAAATCACTCAAGGGTATCATCGCCTATCGGCATATTTTCCCTAAAGTGCTGGAGCTGATGGAGCAGGGCTACTTCTCTGCAGACAAGCTTGTGACCAAGAAGATTAAGCTGGAGGATATTGTACAAGAAGGCTTTATTGAGCTGACTCAAGACAAGGCTCAGATTAAAATTTTGGTGTCCCCTGAATAAATTTTTGCTTAACTATGATATGAAAGTCAGTCAAAATTGGCTGATTTTTCTTTATGGTTTATGCTATAATAAACGAAGTAATAGGAGAGAGATTTAGGATGTCTAAGACAGTAAGAGGGACCATTTATACATTAGTGGCTGGGACAGCTTGGGGGCTGTCTGGAACGAGTGGCCAATATTTGATGGTGCACGGATTTTCGGCTCTGAGTTTGACCAACTTTCGCTTATTAGTGGCGGGTCTAGCTCTGATGGCGATGGCTTATTTTGCTGATCCCAAGTCATTTGGTCAGATTTGGAAGGACAAGCAATCACTTGTCATGATCTTTGTTTTTGCCTTGTTTGGTCTTTTCTTAATCAATACGCCTATTTGGAGGCTATTCATGAAACAAATGCAGGGACAGCAACAGTGCTACAATATTTATGCCCTGTGGGAATTTTAGCCTACACCTGTATCAGAGACAAGGTTGCCCCAACAGTTTCCGAAGTATGCTCCATGTTTTTAGCGATTGGGGGGACTTTCTTGATTGCCACTCATGGTCAGCTCAATCAGCTTTCTATGACACCAAAAGGTTTGCTTATTGGTCTCTTTTCGGCCTTTTACTTATTCGCTCTATATCCTTTTTGCCCATTGATTTGATTAAGAAATGGGGGCAGTATGTTAGTCATTGGAATTGGCATGACTATGGTGGGGATTTTGTTATTTCCTTTCAGTGGGCTTATTCAGCATCAATGGCAGTTTCGCCTGGATATTCTCTTTGCCCTGCTCGGTATTATCGTGATTGGAACGATCTTTGCCTACACCGTCTTCTTGAAAGGGACAAGTTTGGTAGGGCCGGTAAAATCAAGCTTACTGGCTTCAATTGAGCCGATTTCTGCTGTTTTCTTTGCTTTTCTAATTATGCATGAACATTTTTATGCCTTGGATTTTTCTGGGGAATGGGGATGATCCTAGCTGCCGTGATGTTGATTTCCTTGAAAGATTTATTCATTCAAAAGAAAAAGGACTTTTATAAATCTATATCAAAAGACCGAGGCAAATGTCTCCGGTCTTTTTAGTTTACTGATTTTTGACTTTGTTTATTTGGGGACCATTTGCCAGAAGAGATCAATAATATAAGTCAAGCCATAAGTGTAAACAACTAGTGTAAAGGGGTTTTGCACAGAATGATAATAATCATATAGCGCTTGAAAGTCATCTTGGTCAGAGCAGCCAGCATACAAAGAAAATCTGCGGGGCTGATTGGCCAAATCATCATAAAGATGAAAAAACGATCAAAACGATTGCCTTCATCAAGCCAGCCAATGTATTTGTCGTAAGTTCGCTTGCTGACAACGGATTGAACAAAGGCTGGGCCATAGATTCGAACCAGGTAGAAGATGATGGCGCAACCAATGACGATACCGATGTAGTTATAGATCGTTCCTACAATGTGCCCATAGATAAAGACACCAGCAACTGAGGTTAAAGCTCCAGGAATAATTGGGACCACAGTTTGCAGAATTTGTAAAAAGATAAAGAGTGGGGGTCCCCATATGCCTGCTTGTTGTATGAAAGCAGAGAGTGTTTCTTTTGATTGTAAAACTCCGGCTTGATAAGCCCAGATACAAAAGGCGATAGTCCCAACAGCTCCAATAATAGAAGACCAATTAATAACTTTTTGTAAAAAGGGGACACAGCCTGTAATTGTCGATTTCTCTCTGACATACTCTCCTCCAATGAAATAAACTAATTCTACTATAGCATGTTTTACGTTTTTGTAAGCTTTTGGGCTGTGAGGGTCCAAAAATTCTAAAAAGATGGTAAAATTATATAAGCAATTGACAATAATCTATAATTGTGCAAAAATTGGAAAGATTACATATATCTAGGTTGAAATTTCAGTATGTCAGGAGGTTCTCTAGTGGAAGAATATTTAAATTTATATCATCAAAAAAACTGTGGGAGATTGCTTTCAGTAATGTCGAGAAAGTATTTGGCGTTTTTCGTCATTTTGTTAGTTCTATCAATTCTTCCTATTTATATATAACTCCTTAGTCAGAAGAAAAAAACTCATTTTAGTTCTTATCTGTATTCCATTTTTTTAATGTTCATTCTTTGTATAGCTGCGGAGTATGCCCACAGTTATGATAAAATTATGAATCCAGCTTCAATATACAACAGTTCATTACACGTTGCTTCCTTAAAACATGAAACCGTTCTTCCTATACTTGAGCATGTAGATGAGATTTGCCTAGCTAGTGTTGATGGAGAGCTTAAGAGAGAAGATATTATATTATTTTGCGGTATCTAATCCCACATATTATGATGGTCTGTTTGCAGATGTGGCAAACTCTTTGGCGGAGTAGTCGGACGATAGGAACAGCTTTTCTAGTTGCTTTAGTAGGCTACGAAGAGAAAAAATGGTAAATGGGAATCTGTTGATATTCGCATTGCCCCGGGTGTTGAGGAGAAGGATTTTCAGAAATTTTTCTAAGGTTCTTCACATCACAAGTGATGGAAAAGAAGGAGAAACGACTATTATCCTTGAACTTCAAAAATTTTATGAATTGAAGTTACGGAAAGAAAAATTGAGATTTGTCTGGACTATGAGCATGATCTTTGTCCCATTTTTAAAAATAAAGCTTCCTGTTTGGGGAGCTGTTTTCATTTGCTTGGAAAAATAGAAAAGTGAACATCACCTAGCCACTCTAGAAGAAAGAGGACCATGAGTGCCAAAAAGCCTATTTTATGCTATAATAATGAGAATACGAATTTTTGGAGAGAGATGTGGCGATTGAAGATTATATGCCGGACTTTGCGGTTGAGGGCAGTTTACGATTTGACAGTAGAGAGTTTGAAAAAAGACAAGGCATTAAAAGCAGTTTTTGGTGGTTAGATAACACCCTGATTGCTTGGAATAATCCAGATGGGACCCCAGAGATGAAGAAGTGGCTCCATGATTTGCGGGACGCGGGTATTCGGATTATCGTAGTGTCCAATAATAACAAAAAAACAGGGTCAAGCGGGCTGTTGAAAAAGTTTGAAATTGACTATGTCTACTGGGCGATGAAGCCTTTCACTTGGGGTATTGACCGAGCGCTCAAGCTTTTTCATTTTGAAAAATGAAGTGGTCATGGTGGGCGATCAGCTCATGACGGATATTCGGGCGGCTCATCGGGCTGGGATTCGTTCAATTTTGGTTAAACCACTGGTTGAGCATGACTCTATCAAGACCCAGATCAATCGGGCGCGTGAGCGCCGTGTGCTCAAGAAAAATTACTGAAAAAAATACGGCCCAATTCAATACAAAAAGGAATTTAAGCATGGAAGAACTTCTCTGTATCGGCTGCGGAGCCACTATTCAGACCGAAGATAAGGACAAGCTAGGCTACACGCCTCAGTCAGCTCTGGAAAAAGGCTTGGAGACAGGCGAACTCTATTGTCAGCGCTGTTTCCGCCTGCGCCATTATAATGAAATCAGCGATGTCCAGCTGACGGATGATGACTTTCTACGGCTTCTGCATGAAGTTGGAGATAGCGATGCTTTGGTCGTCAATGTTGTCGATATTTTTGACTTTTAATGGCTCGGTCATTCTGGCCTGCCTCGCTTTGTCGCTGGAAACGATGTTCTCTTGGTTGGGGAATAAAAAGGACATTCTGCCCAAGTCGGTCAAGAACGGCAAGGTGACCCAATGGCTGACGGAGCGGGCTCACGAAGAAGGTCTGCGTCCAGTCGATGTGGTCTTGACCTCTGCTCAGAACAAGCAGGCAATCAAGGACTTGATTGACAAAATTGAGCACTGCCGTAAGGGGCGTGATGTTTATGTGGTCGGCGTTACCAATGTCGGCAAATCCACTTTGATTAACGCGATTATTCAGGAAATCACAGGTGACAAGGATATTATTACGACTTCGCGCTTCCCGGGCACAACTCTGGATAAAATCGAGATTCCTTTGGCAGATGGCAGTCACATCTATGATACACCGGGTATCATCCATCGTCACCAGATGGCTCACTATCTTTCTGCTAAGAATCTCAAATACGTCAGTCCCAAGAAGGAAATCAAACCCAAAACCTACCAGCTCAATCCAGAGCAAACCCTCTTCTTGGGTGGTTTGGGTCGCTTTGACTTTGTGGCAGGCGATAAGCAGGGGCTTCACAGCTTATTTTTGACAATGAGCTCAAGCTCCACCGGACTAAGTTGCAAGGCGCTAGCGATTTTTATGACAAGCATGTCGGCAGTCTCTTGGTGCCACCAGTTGGCAAGGAAAAGGAAGAGTTTCCAGCCTTGGTCAAGCATGAATTTACCATCAAGGACAAGACAGATATCGTATTCTCAGGTTTGGGCTGGATTCGCGTCAGTGGTCCTGCCCGCGTAGCCAGCTGGGCGCCAGAGGGTGTGGCGGTTGTCACTCGGAAAGCGATTATATAATACTCAATAAACAAAGGGGAATAAATCTCCTTAAAATAAGGAAGGAAAAGGCTATGAACAATGGGAGAAAAGCAGGTCCCAACTGTATCGAGCCTTATAGAAGAACATGACACTAACATCAAAACAACGTGCCTTTCTCAACAGTCAGGGCACATAGTCTCAAACCGATCATTCAGATTGGGAAAAAAATGGACTCAACGACCAAATCAAAACCAGCGTCCGTCAAGCACTGGATGCTCGAGAACTGATTAAGGTTACACTTTTGCAGAATACAGATGAGAATATCCACGAGGTCGCTGAGATTCTGGAAGAAGAAATCGGAGTGGATACGGTGCAGAAGATTGGCCGGATCTTGATTCTCTACAAGCAGTCTAGTAAGAAGGAAAATCGCAAACTCTCTGTTAAAGTAAAACAAATTTAAGGAAAAATTTCTGTGGAGATGTCATCCTATGGCTATTGAATTACTGACCCCCTTTACCAAGGTGGATTTAGAACCAGAAGTTAAAAATAAAAAACGCAAGCAGATTGGCATTTTAGGCGGGAATTTCAACCCCGTCCACAATGCTCATTTGGTTGTGGCGGATCAGGTCCGGCAACAGTTAGGCTTGGATCAGGTCCTGCTCATGCCAGAGTACGAGCCGCCCCATGTGGACAAGAAAGAAACTATCGATGAAAAACATCGGCTGAAAATGTTGGAGCTGGCTATTGAGGGTATTGAAGGATTAGGAATTGAAACCATTGAGCTGGAGCGCAAGGGGATTTCCTATACCTACGACACCATGAAGCTCCTGACAGAGCAGCATCCAGATACGGACTATTACTTTATCATCGGTGCGGATATGGTGGATTATCTGCCCAAGTGGTACCGAATTGATGAGCTGGTTGAGCTGGTTCAGTTTGTCGGTGTTCAGCGGCCGCGCTACAAGGCGGGGACTTCTTACCCTGTCATCTGGGTAGATGTACCGCTTATGGATATTTCCTCCAGCATGGTGCGGGATTTTCTGGCTCAGGGACGGACTCCTAATTTCCTGCTGCCTCAGCCAGTCTTAGACTACATCGAGAAAGAGGGGCTTTATCTATGACCTATGAAAGCTATATCAGCATGAGCCGTGAAGCTTTGCTGGCTAAGATGGAAACAGTCATGCCTGAGAAACGCCTGCGTCATTGTCTGGGTGTGGAAAAGGCTGCCCGTGAATTAGCGGAGCGCTTCGGTCTTGACGACGAAAAAGCGGGTCTGGCAGGGCTTCTACACGACTATGCTAAGAAGGTATCGGACGAGGATTTTCTGGCCTTGATTGACAAATACCGGCTGGATCCGGACTTGAAAAACTGGGGCAATAATGTCTGGCATGGTATGGTGGGCATTTACAAGATTCAGGAAGACTTGGGAGTGAAAGATACTGAGATACTGCGGGCCATTGAAATCCATACAGTGGGCAGTGGCACCATGTCTGAGCTGGACAAGGTGGTCTATGTCGCCGACTATATTGAACACAACCGGGACTTTCCAGAGTGGACAAGGCCAGAGAGCTGGCTAAGCGGTCGCTCAACCAAGCTGTGGCCTATGAAACCGCAAGGACTGTGGAGCATTTGGCTCACAAAGGGATTCCTATCTACCCGCAGACCTTGGAAACCTACAATGCCTTTGTAGGATATTTGAAGGAAATAGAAGAATGAAAAACAGCTTTAATCATTATAGATGTACAAAAATATCCTAGTGGAGACAGGTTTTCAGTCTGATAAAATGATGGATAAAAATTTCCTTTCTGCGGCATCAGGCTAGGAGTAAAGGTGTCGAAATTATCTATATTCAGCATATTGAAAATCCAGAAGATAGTGCATTGGAAGATTGGCAGTTGTCTCCTCTCTTGAATCGAAAGTCAGATGAAAAGGTCTTTCAGAAGAAATATAATAGCATATTTAAAGAGACTGGTTTAAAAGACTACTTGGATAAAGAAGATATTGGCCGTCTAGTTTTTATGTGGAATGCAGACAGAATATTGTGTAGATGCATCAGTTAAAGTTGGATTTGAATTTGATTATAAACTTGTCATTCCAGAAGGTGCTTTTACAACTTTTGATGGAGAAGACGCTTCGGCAGAAAAAATAAATACATTTTACCAAAAAATTTGGGATGGACGTTTTGCGGAAGTTCTAGATTACAAAAACATTTTTAATTAAAGAGGAACTATGAAAGAACAAGAATTATTAGAACTGGTCGTGAAGGCGGCCGATGAAAAAGCGTGCAGAAGATATTGTGGCTTTGGACTTGCAAGGTCTGACTACTGTAGCAGATTACTTTATCATCGTCAGCTCTATGAACAGTCGTCAGCTGGATGCGGTCGCTGAAAATATCCGTGAGAAAGCTGCTGCGGCTGGTGTTTCTGCTGGTCATATTGAGGGAGATGCAGCTGGTGGCTGGGTACTCTTAGACTTGAGAGGCATCGTCGTCCATGTCTTTTCTGAGGAAATGCGGACGCATTACAATCTGGAAAAGTTATGGCACGAAGCAACTGGTGTGGATGTTGCGGCCTTATTGGAAGAAAAAAACAAGTGATTTTTTGCCCTTGGGCAGAAAGCAGAATTTGGCTCAGTCAGCCTGCTGGCTGGGCTATTTTTGAAAGGAAAAGTATGGCAACTTATGAAACCTTCGCGTCGGTTTACGATGCGATTATGGATGATTCTTTGTATGAGAAGTGGACGGATTTCAGCCTGCGTCATTTTCCCAAGGATAAGAAAAAGCTGCTGGAGCTGGCCTGTGGAACGGGCATTCAGTCTATTTATTTTAAGCAGGCTGGTTTTGATGTGACGGGGCTGGATCTGAGTCAGGAAATGCTGGATTTGGCAGAGAAACGTAGCAGGGAGGCCGGTTTGGACATTCCTTTTATTCAGGGCAATATGCTGGATTTGAGTGGCGTCGGTCAGTTTGATTTGGTAACTTGCTATTCAGACTCGATTTGCTATATGGAAGATGAAGTAGATGTTGGTCAGGTCTTCACTCAAGTTTCCCAGCATCTAAATGAGGGCGGTCGCTTTATCTTTGATGTCCACTCGATTTACCAGATTGACGAGGTTTTTTTCCAGGCTATTCTTATCATGAAAATGCTGAAAACCTTTGCTATGGTCTGGGATTCTTATGCGGACGAACCGCCTCATTCCATCGTGCATGAGCTGACCTTCTTTGTCCAAGATGAGGATGGGCGTTTCACGCGCCATGATGAGGTGCATGAGGAGCGGACCTATGAGATTCTGACCTATGATATCTTGCTGGAGCAGGCTGGCTTTAAGAACGTCAAGGTGTACGCGGACTTTGAGGACAAGGAGCCAACTGACAAGAGCGCTCGCTGGTTCTTTGTGGCGGAGAAATGAGATGACAGTTACTGGTATTATCGCAGAGTTTAATCCTTTTTCATAATGGACACAAATATCTGCTGGAGCAGGCTACTGGTCTGAAAAATTATCGCTATGAGTGGAAATTTTGTTCAACGAGGGGAGCCGGCTATCGTGGACAAGTGGACTCGGGCACAGATGGCTTTAGAAGCTGGAGCGGATCTGGTTCTTGAGTTGCCTTTCTTGGTCAGCGTTCAGGCGGCGGACTTTTTCGCTAAGGGGGCAGTAGACATCTTAGAGAGACTGGGCATCGAACAGCTGACTTTTGGGACCGAGGAAGTGCTGGATTATGAGAGTGTTTCCAAGGTCTATGCTGAAAAGGCAGAGCAGATGGCGGCTTATCTGACTGGCTTGCCTGATTCCCTATCCTATCCCCAGAAGACTCAGGCTATGTGGCAGGAGTTTGCAGGGCTCAATTTCTCAGGCTCTACGCCCAATCATATCTTGGGCTTGGCCTATGCCAAGGCTGTGACGGGAAAAGATATAAAGCTGTGTCCGATTCAACGTCAGGGAGCTGGTTATCATTCCTTGTCAGCTGATCAGGAATTTGCTTCGGCAACAGCCCTTCGTCAGAATCTGGATAAGCCAGACTTTCTGAAAAAATTCACCCCAGCCCATCACTTGATTGAAGCGGCTCCCAAGGTGACCCGGTCGGACCTCTTTCCTTATCTCCGTTACCAGATAGTGACTTGTTCGGATTTGACAGACTTTTATCAGGTCAATCAGGAGTTGGCCGTTAGGATTAGAGAGGCCTTGAAAAGCAGTGAGACCATAGAAGAGCTAGTTGAGCAGGTGGCTACAAAGCGCTATACCAAGGCTCGGGTTCGGCGTTTGCTGACCTATATCCTGGTCGGAGCTAGGCAAGAAGAGCTTCCGTCTGGAATCCATATTTTTAGGTTTTTCTGAACAGGGGCGTCAACATTTGTCCAAGCTTAGGGGAAAAGTTGAATTGGTCAGCCGTATTGGCAAGGAACCATGGGACAGTTTGACCCAGCAGGCCGACAAGGTCTACCAGCTAGGAAATCCTGCACTTAAGGAACAGAATTTTGGACGAGTTCCGGTGATTTTTGTTGTAAAGAAAACTTCTATCTAAACTAGAAAGATAGAAGTCAAAGAATAGAAAAAGGAGTCTTCTTTTATGAGAATGAAAAATCAATCTTACTTTCCCTCTTGGCTATCATTGCCCTTGGCTTAGGTGCCTGCTCGAACTCAAGCAATAATAAGCAGGCCAATGGTCAAGAAAAACAGTGCTCAGAAAAAAACTAGTCAAAGTTCTAGTAAAACTAAGGATATAGCGACTCTTCTAGAAGAAATAGAAACTGCTAATCAAAAATGACTAGTGTTCGTCAAAAAAACCAATATAGGTGGCTTGCTGGGAACAACAGATAAAAAGATTCAAAAAGAACAAAAATATGACTTCGCAAGTTATCTATAAGACCGAAAAAAACAAGAAGTAGAGATGGCAAGCATTACAGTTAAGACTGTGGAAGATGGAGAAGAGAATTTTAAAGAACTCTTGATGCACGGTGGTGAAAAAGGCTCCATTATATACCCGTTATAATAAAACTGGTGAATGGGATAAAGAGGTCCAAGAAAAAGGAGGAAAGTATATTGTTTATCCAGACTATTTCCAACTCTTAAATGGCTTAAATGAACTAGCACAAGACTTAAAACTAGAAGAGACAGATAACGATTATGTCTTTACTTTGAAAAACTCAAGATGCGGATATTTTTAGGAGTATATGGGAAAGAGTTTCGGTTTAACTTTTTCTCAATTTCCTAAATCCAACTTCAAAAAAGAATTGACCGTAAAGATTGACAAAAAAAGCAAATTCCTCAAAGAATTTAAGATGAATATATCTACCTCTGGTGATCAAGGAACACTTGCTATCAAGAGTGAAACGAGTTACTCAGACTGGAACTTGGTTAAAAAGGAAGACATTCCAACTATCTCTGACGAGAAAAAAAGAGCAATAAGCCGGTGAGTTGAGCTTTGTTATTCTATTTCAGTTTTCCAAGGCTAAGTTCAGAAAGAGCAAGTCAATGGGGAATTTTTAAGTTTAAGGTTAACAGGTAATGATCTTCTTTTCTGTGAAAGAAAAGATATAAAAGAGAGCAAATTAGACTATTTTTCTTAGTGATTTTTCCTTGTTCCTGTGTTATAATAAGAAAGATTAAAATGTAAACTATTAAAAGGAGAACCTCCAATGGGACGTAAATGGGCCAATATTGTGGCAAAGAAAACGGCCAAAGATGGCGCAAACTCAAAAGTATATGCTAAATTCGGTGTTGAAATCTATGTAGCAGCGAAAAAAAGGTGATCCAGATCCGGAAACAAATACAGCTCTGAAATTTGTTATCGACCGAGCTAAGCAAGCACAAGTACCAAAGCACGTTATTGATAAAGCTATCGATAAAGCAAAGGGAAAATACAGATGAAACCTTTACAGAAGGTCGTTACGAAGGTTTTGGGGCCTAATGGTTCAATGTTAATCGTGGATACTTTGACTTCAAATGTGAACCGCACTGCAGCGAATGTTCGTGCTGCTTTTGGTAAAAACGGTGGGAACATGGGAGCAAGTGGTTCTGTTTCTTACCTTTTTGACAACAAAGGAGTTGTTGTATTTGCAGGAGATGATGCAGATAGCATCTTTGAATTGCTTTTGGAAGCAGATGTCGATGTAGATGATGTTGAAGCAGAAGAAGGAACAATTACGGTTTATACTGCACCAACGGATCTTCACAAGGCTATCGTAGCTCTGCGTGAGTCTGGCATTGAAGAATTCCAAGTGACAGAGTTAGAAATGATTCCTCAGTCAGAAGTGGTACTCTCTGGTGATGATCTTGCAACTTTTGAAAAAAATTAGTAGATGTCCTTGAAGACGATGAAGACGTTCAAAAAGTCTACACAAAATGTCGAAGGCTTTTTAATCTACTGGACCTGCAGTTGGAACTGCAGGTTTTTTTATATATAATCGAAAAACTCCAAATGACGTTTACCAGTTAAGGCGATTATGATAAAATAAAGAGAACATATTATTTCAAGGAGACAAGCATGAAAAATCTTTCAATATGTAGCCATACTTGTAGCTGGACTGAGCTTGATGGCTTGTGATCTACTTCCTGGCCAAAGTAAGGGTGGGGGCACTCCAGCAGAGCAGAAAGAGGCGAAATCAGGTGCCCTATCAGCTAGCAACAAAGAGATAGAAATGAAAGTAAAGGGCGGCCAGTATATTCTGCCAAGTGATGGAAAAGAAAATTCAAAATATTTAGCCTTGGGAATTGGAAATTAAGAATAAATCAGATGAAACAGTTAGAATTTCTCCTTCTGATATTGATATCTATAATCCTAATGGTGAAAAAAGTTAAGTTAAGCAGAGTCAGTGATTATAAGCATGGTTTTGAGACAATACAATTCGATAATCTCTCGGCAGGAAAAATCTCTTTCTGGTTATTTAGTCTTTGAGGTTGAAACCAACGGTAAGTATGAACTTGAGTATGAGAAAAAGATTTATAACCCAAAAACAGAAAAATCAAAGGATTTAAAATTGACTATTGATCCAGCTAAGTATCCTAATCAGGTGGCAGAAAGTAAGAAACTTGCTTTTTGATTATCTGAATACTGTTTTTCTTGGGCGGAAAAAGCTAAAAAGTAAGGATGAGGATAAATCATCTGGTGGTAAGGAAGATTTTTGTTTTGGGAGGCGACCTGTCCCAAAAATGAAAGTGACTTCAGGGTGGCGTTTACAGAGGATTTTTAAACGTAAATTACATGATTATCCGTTTACTGATGACGAAGTTAATGCTTTTATCGATTCTTATGTAGAAATGAATGCCAAAAGGGCTGAGATTTCTTATAGGGTAACTCAATACCTACCAAATGCGGTTGTGATCAAGATTAGACCAAAAAACGATCAGTCTAAGTAGAACGATTTTAAAACCATCGTAAAGCGTTTTATGAAAAAAACACCGTTCAGAATATGCCAATCTGACCGAAATTAATAAGGCAATTGACAAGAATTATGCTGACGTGATGACGGCTGGTTTAGATTCTCATCCTCTTCTTACAACTGAATCTGAATACCAGTTAACATTTGTTAAGACAGATGGGGAAATGGGTTGTAGAACCAGACTATACCTATGACTCCATTGTTGTCGCTTTTGAAGGTGATATATCATAAAAAGTAAAATAGAGAGCCAGATTTATTCATCAGGCCTCTCTTTTTTGTTTCTTCCTTAAGCTTTGTGCTATACTGGAGGATAGATAAGTTAGAAGAAAAGGAGCCTGCTATGAAGAAATTTTATGACAAACTAATACAAACCCGCCACTATCTTCATCGTCATCCAGAACTGTCTGGTCAGGAATATCAAACAACGGATTTTTTTAAAAAAATATCTGGAAGACCTTGAGATTAGAATATTAGATTCTAATCTGAAAACAGGTCTAATTGCTGAAATCGGCTCCGGACAGCCAATAATTGCCCTGAGAGCTGATATAGATGCACTTCCAATTTTTGAACAGACTAATTTGCCTTATGCTAGTCAAAATCCAGGTGTTATGCATGCCTGTGGACATGATTTTTCATCAGACAAGTCTCTTAGGCGCGGCGGAACTACTTAAGGCTATGGAGGGAGATTTGCAAGGGACAATTCGTCTTATTTTCCAACCTGCTGAAGAGACTTCTTGCGGAGCTTTGGAAGTCATTGAGACGGAGCTATTTAGATGATGTAAAAAGCCATAGTTGGTTTCCACAATATGCCTCAGCTAAAAAGCAAATCAGTTAGCTTTAAAAGCCAGGGGCTATGATGGCTGGAGTAGAAAAAAATTCAAGGTAGAAGTGGAAGGAATTAGTAGTCATGCTGCACGACCGGATCTGGGTGTTGATACAGTTTTAGCCTTGACTAGTATGGTCCAAGCCTTGCAAGTTTTGGTGGCAGAACTGTCTCCCTTTTTGAAGCCAATGTTCTTTCCATTACCCATATCGAGGCAGGAACTACTTGGAATGTTCTGCCCCAAAATGGTTTCTTTGAAGGCACCATTCGATCCTTTAGCCCCAGCTCTCAAAAAAAATTAAAAGAAGACTTTATTAAAATTGTTGAAAATACAGCAGAAAACTTTGATGCACGAGTTTCTATTACTTGGGATCAAACACCACCTGTGACCTATAATGATCCGGATTTGACCGAACTCTTATTTGAAAAATTCTAAAAACATTTGCTGAGGTGGTGGAGGCCAGGCCTTCCACAGCTGGAGAAGACTTTGCTTTTTATCAGGAGAAGATTCCGGGAGTTTTTTTGCCTTTTATTGGTTCAAATGGAGCAGATGCTGCACCAGATCTCCACCATGACACTATGACTATTGATGACGAAGCTTTTTAAAGTATCTGTTCCATATTATGTCGAAAGCGCCCTCTGCTTATTAAGATGCTATAAATAACAACTATATCCCTATATAAAAATGAAACTAGGCAAATCTCCTTCCTTTTGTTAAGATAGAACAGTGGCAAGGGAGATTTTATTGTGCCTTTATTGTGTGCCTGCAATAAATAAAAATTTATACCCTTGATAAAAAAATATACTAGAGCAAGCTTAGGGATATTTGTTATTATAGGACATAGTTTATAAATGAATAGGAGAATATCTGTGAAAAAATTAGTTAAATATTCTGCCCTTCTTGCTCTTACTTTTGCAGCAGTCGGAACCTTAGCTGCTTGCTCAGCTTCAAATAGCAAGTCTGAATCAGGTAAATCAGATGAGAAGAAGGTAACAGTTGAAATTGCAACCGTTGGAACAACCCGACCTTTCTCATATGATGATGAAGATGGAAAAATTAACAGGTTATGAAATTGAAGTGCTTAGAGAGGTCTTTAAGGGATCAGACAAGTATGAAATCAATTTCAATAAAACTAAATGGACTTCTGTCTTTGCTGGTTTGGATAGCGATCGCTTCCAAATTGGTGCCAACAATATTAGTTATTCAAAAGAACGTGCTGGTAAATATCTTTATGGAAACCCATATGCTAAAAACCCAACTGTTTTAGTAGTTCGTAAGGGAACAGATATTAAATCTTTAGATGATATTGGTGGTAAATCGACGGAAGTGGTACAAGGAACTTCTACAGCGAAACAGCTGGAAGACTACAACAAAAGAGCATCCTAAAAAGGAAACGAAAATTAACTACACGGACGGAACGATTCAACAAATCCTAGTGAATCTGAATGAGGGTCGTGCAGATTACAAGATTTTTTTGAACGTATTTCTGTTGATACCATTATCAAAGAACAAAATTTGGAAAATCTAGAAGTCATTGAACTTCCTAGCGATCAACAGCCATATGTTTATCCTTTATTTGCTCAGGGACAAGAAGAATTAAAAACTTTTGTAGACAAACGTATTAAGAAACTATACGAAGATGGTACTCTTGAAGAACTTTCTCAAAAAAATACTTCGGTGGTAGTTACCTTCCAGAGGCAAAAGATATTAAATAATTAATAAGACTTAAACTATAAGGAGATAAGAATATGAAATTAGCAAAAATGGTTTGGAGCAGCTGCAGTTGCGGTTGCAGTCCTTGGTTTGGCAGCTTGTGGAGCTTCTAATAAAGAATCAGGAAATGGCAAAAGATAAAACAGTAACCATTAAAATTGGTACAATGACCATTGACAACGATGAGCAACAACGTTGGGATCTCATTCAAAAAGAAACTTGAAAAAAGAAAACGTGAAACTTGATTTTTACTCCATTTACAGAATACCCACAAGTAAATAAGGCCGTGGCAGATGGTGAGCTTGATGTCAATGCTTTCCAACACTACTACTACCTTAACAACTGGAATAAGGAAAATAATCAGGATCTAGTTGCGATTGCGGATACTTACATCGCACCAATCCGTCTCTACTCCGGTACAAAAGACGGTAAAAATAAGTATAAAAAGTTAACGAACTTCCAGATGGAGCAGAAATCGCTGTACCAAATGATGCGACTAACGAAAGCCGTGCATTGAACTTGCTTCAAGCTGCTGGCCTAATTAAATTGGACAAATCTGGTAACGAGCTTGCAACAGTTGCAAACATTAAAGAAAAATCCAAAGAAATTGAAAATTACGGAATTGGATGCTGAGTCAAACTGCTCGCTCACTGACTTCAGTAGACGCTGCTGTTGTAAACAACACTTTCGTAAACGAAGCAAAATTAGACTATAAGAAAGCTTTGTTTATCGAACCAAAAGATAAAAAAATTCTAAACAATGGTACAACATCATTGCAGCTAAGAAAGATTGGGAAAAAATCTGACAAGGCTGATGCAATTAAGAAGTTGATTGCAGCCTACCATTCTGACGATGTTAAAGAGTTAACAGAAAAACTTCAGATGGCTTGCTTGAGCCAGTTTGGTAAGAAGTAAAGACAGTAGGCACCAGTCTTAATGGATTTATCAAGCATGCAAGACTGAAAGTGTTTAATAAAACTCAGTTGGGATGACCAGCTGAGTTTTATCGCCTTATTTATGGGAGGAATTATGGCTTTTTTCAGTGAAAAAGAGCAGTTACAAAAATTTGAAGAGGATGAACTCGCGCAGGCTTATTTTTGAGGTTTTACGGGAGTTGATTGCTAAAAAAATCTATTTTTGCTCAGCAGATAGGCTTGAAAGAAGTAGCAGATTATTTGAGAGAAGTTTTTGAAGAGGCTGGTGCAGAAGTGACTGTTGATGCAAGTTACAGAGCTCCTTTTGTCATTGCTCGTTTTAAGAGTTCAGATCCTAATGCTAAAAGTATCATTTTTTACAACCATTATGATACAGTACCTGCAGATAGTGATCAACCTTGGACAGAAGATCCTTTCACCTTGTCTGTCAGAGATGGGGTCATGTATGGCCGAGGTGTTGACGATGACAAGGGGCACATCGTGGCTCGCCTGACAGCCTTGCAGAAGTATCGAGAAGGTAAGCAAGATTTACCTGTGAATGTTACTTTTATTATAGAGGGAGCGGAAGAGTCTGCTTCGACTGACTTGGATCGCTATTTGGAAAAGCACAAGGAGGAATTGTCCGGCGCCGATCTCCTCATCTGGGAACAGGGTAGCCGGAATGCACTGGGTCAGTTAGAAATCACAGGCGGAAATAAAGGCATTGTAACCTTTGATGCCAAGGTGAAAAGCGCTGATGTAGATATACATTCGAGTTTTGGTGGCGTAATTGATTCAAGTAGCTGGTATCTTTTAAATGCGCTAGCTAGCTTGCGAAGAGCTGACGGTCGCATCTTGGTAGAAGGCATCTATGAACAAATTGTCGAGCCAAACGAACGAGAACTAGCTCTGGTTGAGGAGTTTGCGCGACGCAACCCAGAAGAACTAAAACAAATTTATGGTTTAGAATTGCCCCTGCTTGAGGAGGAAGGGCAAAAGTTCCTACGGCGTTATTTCTTTGAACCAGCTATCAATATTGAGGGATTATCCTCAGGTTATCAAGGTCAGGGTGTCAAGACCATCCTGCCTTCAGAAGCTAAGGCCAAGCTTGAGGTGAGACTCGTACACGGTTTTAGAACCACAAGATGTGCTTGATAAGATTCGAAAACAACTGGTCAAGAACGGTTATCCTAAGGTAGAGCTTATTTATACATTGGGAGAAATGAGCTACCGCAGCGACATGAGTGCTCCGTCTGTTCTTAGTGTTATTGAGTTGGCCAAGAAATATTACAGCGAAGGAGTAGCAGTGCTGCCTACTTCTGCCGGGACTGGACCTATGTTTACTGTTTATGATGCTTTAAAGGTACCAATGATGGCCTTTGGCTTGGGACATGCTAACAGCCGGGACCATGGTGGAGATGAGAATGTTCGCCTAGCAGATTACTACACCCATATAGAATTAGTAAAGGAGTTGATTGCAAGCTATGAGTAAAGAAATTATTACATTAGATCGGATTGATGTGACCTTTCAGCAGAAGAAACGTCAAATCCAAGCTGTAAAAGATTTGAGTATCCGCATTAACCAAGGAGATATCTATGGAATTGTTGGCTATTCTGGAGCTGGGAAATCTACTCTGGTTCGGGTGATTAACCTTTTACAGGTACCGACTGGAGGAACTATTACCGTTGACAATGATGTCATTTTCAAGGACAAAAGAGTTCAACTTTCTGCAACTCAGTTACGACAAAAGCGTCAGGATATTGGGATGATCTTCCAACACTTCAATCTAATGAGTCAGTTGACAGCTGAAGAAAAATGTTGCTTTCGCCTTGAAGCATTCAGGACTGTCTAAGGAAGAGAAAAAAAGAGAAGGTGAAGAAGTTGCTAGATTTGGTAGGCTTGGCAGATCGAGCTGAGAACTATCCTTCACAGCTGTCAGGTGGACAAAAGCAGCGTGTAGCGATTGCTCGTGCCTTAGCTAATGATCCAAAAATCTTGATTTCAGATGAAGCAACATCAGCTCTAGATCCTAAGACGACCAAGCAAATCTTGGCTCTTTTGCAAGACTTGAACCAAAAATTAGGTTTAACGATTGTGCTTATTACTCACGAGATGCAAATCATTAAGGATATTGCTAACAGAGTAGCAGTAATGCAGGATGGACAATTGATTGAAGAAGGGTCTGTTCTCGATATTTTCTCTAATCCTAATCAGGATTTGACTAGAGACTTCATTACAACAGCAACAGGAATTAATGAAGCCATGGTTAAAATCGAAAAGCAAGAAATTGTGCAGAATCTGGCTCCGAATAGTATCTTGGTGCAGTTGGAGTACGCGGGTACAGCAACAGATGAGCCTTTGTTGAATCAAATTTACAAAAAATATCAAGTTACTGCCAATATCTTATATGGGAATATAGAAATTTTGGACCATACACCTGTTGGTGCTTTGGTAGTTGTCTTGTCTGGCGAATCAGAAAATCTTACTGCGGCTAAGACGGCTATTAGTGAAGCAGGCGTTCGTTTGACTGTTCTAAAAGGGAGGTGCATAAGATGCTGAAATTAATCGAAACTTATTTGCCAAATGTATATAGGATGGGCTGGACTGGTCAAGCAGGCTGGGGAACAGCAATTTATACGACCCTTTATATGACAGTAATCTCTTTCTTGATTGGTGGTTTCTTTGGCTTGATAACTGGACTTTTTTTCTTGTATTAACCAAGCCGGGTGGGGTTCTGGAAAAAATAAGGTGGCTTTCTGGATTTTTGGATAAAGTGACTTCTGTCTTCCGTGCGATTCCTTTTTATCATTTTGTTGGCTGTCCTATCACCTTTTTTTCTCACTTGATTGTTGGGACAGGAATTGGACCAAACGCTGCTATTGTGCCACTTTCATTTTGCCGTTTATGCCTTTTTTTGCCCGTCAAGTTCAGGTTGTTTTATCTGAGTTGGATGGTGGAGTGATTGAAGCAGCCAGGGCTAGTGGTGCAACTTTATGGGATATTATTGGTGTCTATCTTATTGAAGGTCTACCAGATTTAATCCGTGTAACGACAGTCACTTTGATTTCTTTGATTGGTGAAACTGCTATGGCGGGTGCAGTCGGTGCAGGTGGTATCGGTAATGTAGCGATTGCTTATGGTTTTTAACCGGTATAATAATGACGTTACCATTCTTGCGACGGTTGTCATTGTAGCTATCATCTTTACGATTCAGTTTGCAGGAGACTTTTTGACTAAAAAAATTAAGTCACAAATAGAAGTTAATTTGCTAGCCATTTTTGGCTAGCTTGTTCTTCTGATTAAATATTCTGAAAAATTTAATTTACATTCGACTTTGTGAATGTTATAATAAGGAGAAAAAAACCTACGGAAAGGGAAAGCTATGGCTCAAGAAGAGGAAAAAGATCTCAAGAAGCAGGAAGAAACAGCTGTTAGCTCGCTTGAAAGAGCAAATTCAACCAAAGAAGGGCTTGATTTATCTGGCTGCTTTTTATCATGGATTCAATTTTTAACGAGAATCACAAGTTTTTGCTTTGATTGCTCAAGCATTGGCAGAGTTTTACGAAGGAAAAACAAGTTGACTTATATTCCCTTTTTTTCTTTAGTTTGCTAGCCTTAAACGGTTTTAGGATTTGGAATTGCTCTATTTGCCAAACAGTTTCAAGGCTTGGCTTCCCAGTTTGCACAGAACAAGCTAAAGAGAATTTTTTTCAGGCTTTTTGTTGCTAAAGACGGTGAGTTTCAGGATAGTCGTACTGCAGCGGATGTTCTGACAGTTGCTACTCAGGGGATTGATAGCTTGGATACCTACTATTCTTATTATCTCCCCTTAAATCTACGAACCTATTTTAACTGTTTTAACCGTTCTTATCTTAGTCTTCTGGCTCTTTCCCTTGGGTGGTTTTAATTTTTATATTATCCTTGCCTTTCATTCCTGTGTCTATCATCCTGATGCAGAAGCGATCGCGTAGGGATAATGAATCGCTATTGGGGCTCTTATATGGATGTGGGCAACCTTTTTCTGGATGATTTAAAGGGACTGAATACATTGTATTCTTATCAGGCTGATGAGAAATACGAGCAGGAGTTTGCAGAACAGGCCGAAGAATTTCGCGATGCCACTATGGAACTCCCTAGGTTTTTCAACTACAATCAGTGGGATATATGGATGCTGTTATGTATCTGGGAATCGGTCTGTCAGGTTTTTGCCCTTTCCTGGCTGTCTGCTGGACAATTGTCCTTGTTTAGCATGATTTATTTTATCTTAATTGCGACAGAATTTTTTTCCACCGATTCGAGAGCAGGCTACGGTATGCACTTGGTCATGATGAATACAAAGATGGCTGATCGGATTTTTAGTTTTTTGGATTCAGTCCAAGAGACTAAAGTAAAAACAAAACAAGATTTAGCACCATTTCAGCACTTGAGTGTGCAGGATTTGTCCTTCTCCTATGGGGACAAAAAGATTTTTGGATAGGGTCTCTTTTTAAGGTAGAAGTAGGCCAAGTATTTGCTATTGCTGGGGAAAGTGGACATGGTAAGACGACTTTGGGCAAGATTCTACTAGGAAAATTGCAACCCGAGCAAGGTCAGATATTCTTTGGACAAACCTCCTCTAAAAATTTGACACAATCTGCTCTCTATAAAGAGATAATGTATGTGTCGTCAAACAGCTTTCTTTTTGAATACCAGTATTTTTAGAGAATTTGCAGTTGGCAAGGGATTGGAGTCGGGAGGAAATTCAGCAATGGCTGACCGAGAAGAAGCTTTTATCTTTTATTGAAAATTTACCTGAGGGTCTAGATACCCTTGTTGGTGAAGATGGCAACCAGCTGTCACCAGGGTCAAAGACAGCAAGTGATTTGTGCCCGGGCAATTTTTGCTCAAAAATCGCTCTATATCTTTGATGAAATTACTTCTAGCGTTGATAAGGAGAATGAAGCTCTTCTTTATGAGCAGCTAAATGCGCTTGCAAAAGAAGCCCTTGTCATCGAGATTACTCATAAAAATGAAGCGCGTAGCAGAGGCTGACCAAGTTCTTTTTATGAGTAAAGAGGAACGGTTTTAGCTAGTCCGACCCAGCTTTACTGGGAAAAATCAGGACTACAGAACTTTAGTGGATAGACAAAGAGAACTGGAGGAGAGAATTCATGGAAGCTAAAAGAACTTATCCAAGCGAGCAACTCCTTTTCAGGCTATTTCAGATCATGAAGCATCTATTACCTGCTCTAGGATTAGCTGTTATTTTTGCAGTTTCAGGCTTTACAGTTTCAGTCGCGATTCCTGTTTTATTGGTAAATCAAGGATTTTTTTGGCTGTAGGGAGGGCAAGCTCCGACTCTAGGGTTTTCTGTTTCTTCTTTTAGCTTTTGGCCATTGGTCGAGGACTCTTCCGCTATGGAGAGCATTATTTTGGTCATTATGTGGCTTTTCATTCCCTAGCGGATCTGCGAAAGCTTGTCTTTGCTAAACTACGACGTCTTGCACCTGCTAAGTTAGACCGACAAGATAGTGGGAGCTTATTAAAAATGATCAGGGGAGGATATTGAAAGCAATTGAAGTCTTTTTGCCCATACAGTTGCACCAGTTTGTACAGGGATTATCTCTGTTTTTCATTATGTGGGTCTTTCTCTCTAGGATATCCCCAGCTCTCGGTTTTTTTGGCTTTGCTGACTTACCTGCTTTTTAGCTGTGGTCTTGCCTCAAAATTTTTGCTCGACATTTACAAAAACTCTTATCAAAAACAAGCGGATGATCGGACAAGATACATTTCTTATTTCTTGGAGAGCCTGAAGGCAATACATGATTTGTCCCAGCTCGGACAAACTTCAAAACGTTTTGCTTGTTTAGAACAAAAAAAGCCAAAGGTTTAAATAGCATAGAAAGGCAGGTTGCTCAGAAGCAATTTTTGAACAAGCTCTAACCTTTTTTTAGTGGTGGGTTTATCTGTTATGGGCTTTGCCATCTTGTCTCTCTTCCAACTTAATCAAGGTGATATTGATCTGACTCAGGCAGGACTAGCTCTGGTAGTTTTTCAAGCTCTTTTGCTCCATTTCTGGAATTAGGGCGACTACCTCTAGGGTTTTTAAAAGAGCAATGAATGCCAGTCAGCAGGTCTTTTTCGCTCTTGGATGAGCCAGAGGCAGATAGCAGTGGTTTGAAGACTGATGTCAGGATCGAATCAGTTGATGTTAATCATTTAAACTTTGATTATGAAGGACGAGAGCAAGGACTTTTTCAAGGTTTGTCTGCACGATTTAAGAAAGGCAGAATAATTGGCATTGTAGGTGGAAGTGGAACAGGAAAATCTACTCTCATGAAAAATTATCATGCGCTGGTATGATCCTAAGGCAGGACAGGTTTTGCTGTCTGGACAGGGATCATCAAACCTTCCATCGCCAGCATTTACAAGCCTCCTTCGCCTATGTTCCTCAAGTTGCTCAGCTTTTCCATAAAAGTCTTCGGGAAAATCTAGTCTTGGGCCGAACTGATATCAGTGATGAGGTGATCTGGACCTTGGCAGCTAAATGTCGCCTCAAGGAACGTTTGGAGCGCTTGCCAGAGGGGCTAGATACTGTGATTGATGGAGAAACAACTTTTTCTGCTGGTGAAGCCCAGCGTTTGGAGCTGATGCGAGCCTTGCTTAAGGAGGCAGATTGTTATATTTTTGATGAACCCACCAGCAATCTCGATTCACTGAATGAAGCAGCCTTCCTATCTATTGTCAAAGAAGAATGCCGTGGCATGGTCTTTCTCATCTCCCATCGCTTGTCAACGGTTGCTTTTGCAGATGAGATTTATGAATTAAATCATTCTCAAGTAAGGAGGATAAAAGGATGAGAAAAGGACTACAAGTAAAAGACCTTGTGATGACAGGTACTTTTTGCAGCCCTCTATTTTCTATGCGTCGGTTTTAGGCGTCTTGGTCGGTCTGATTTTCGACCGGTCAGGGAATATGCTCTATGCTCCAGCTGGAGCAGCAATCTTTAATTGGGACGGTTTACATGCTTCTACAAAGCAAGATAAAAATTCGGAGCCATTAGTCTCTTTGGGAATCGTGATGGGAGGATTTTTCTTCTTATCTGACCATTTCTTTGTGGCCTTCTTGCCAGGCTTGATTTTTGGCATCCTAGCTGATTTGTTAGCCAAACAAGGAAATTATCAAAATAAATGGCTAAGTTTAGCGTCATTTGTCCTTTTCTCCTTTGCCAATTCAGGTCCGATTATTATGATGTGGCTGGCTCAGGGAGACTTATGTTCAAAAGCTTGCTAGCGCGTGGGAAAAACTCAAGAGTATATTGACAGGGTTATGGTTCCTCTGAATCCACAAGCGGTTCTTAGTTTTGTATTTATGGTTGTGATTGCCGCTATTATAGGGGGACTTTTTGGTCAATATTTGGTCAAGAAGCACTTTATAAAGGCAGGAATGGTTTCATGAAATTAGATGTGCGAAGCAAGGTCCTTTTGGTTTTATTTGCCAATATGGCCTTTCTTTTTTTAGAGTATCAGGCTGGCTTGAACTGATGATTGTTTCAGGCTTAGCGACGCTCTTATACTTTGCTGGAAAAGGTAAAATCGCCGTCTATAGTTTACTATCCTTTGTCCTAAAGAAGCTAACTTCAAGTCAGGTGCGATTACAGCCCTTGTGGGACCTAATGGGAAAGGTAAATCAACTCTAGCTTTTTATCTGGCCGGTTTATTAGACGATGAAGAAGCGGATTTTTATTTAAATGGACATGCTCTGTCAGCTCATGATCGTCTGAAACAAACTGCTTTTTGTTCTGCAAGAGGTTGCTCTTCAGCTCTTTTCAGATAGTGTCCAAAAGGAGTTGACCTTGGGTTTGAAAAAAGTCGTCGATGCATCAAATATCTTAGAAAACTTAGGATTAAAAGGCTTAGAAGAAAGGCATCCAATGACCCTATCAGGTGGAGAGATGCAACGGCTAGTCATAGCTAGTCAAGTTCTTACTAAAAAAGAGTGTTTATTTTTGACGAACCTAGTTCAGGTTTAGATTATCAGCAAATGTTACAAGTAGCTGAGTTACTGAAGGCATTAAAAGAGCAGGGAAAAATTATTCTGCTCATTTCTCATGATGAAGAACTGCTTGAGAAAACAGCTGATTACTTTCTTACCTTAAATTAATTACTCGCTATACAAAAACTATAGCTTTTGCAGTTGTTTATCTAGATTTCCCCTCCTATTTTTTTGGTATGATTGAAGAACAGTAATGTAGCTTCTGGCTTTGCTATTTTTTTGTGTTTCTAGAGTTGATTAGACTGGTAGGATAGTAGATAAGTAGGTTAAAGTTCAGGACTATAAGAGGGAGAATACATGAACAATTTACTTGTATTGCAATCGGATTTTGGTCTTGTGGATGGTGCAGTATCAGCGATGATTGGTGTGGCTCTGGAGGAGTCAGCTACGTTAAAAGATTCACCATTTAACACACGACATTACGCCTTATAATATTTTTGAAGGTAGCTATCGTCTTTTTCAAACGGTCAACTACTGGCCAGAAGGGACAACCTTTGTTTCAGTGGTCGATCCGGGTGTCGGCTCTAAGCGGAAGAGCGTAGTTGCAAAAAAACAGCGCAAAACCAATACATTGTCACTCCAGACAATGGAACCTTGTCTTTCATTAAGAAACACGTTGGTATTGTGGCTATTCGGGAAATTTCTGAAGTCGAAAATCGTCGAAAGAATACCGAACATTCCTATACCTTCCATGGTCGTGATGTCTATGCCTATACAGGAGCTAAATTGGCTAGTGGCCACATCACTTTTGAAGAAGTAGGACCAGAATTAAGTGTGGATGAGATTGTCGAGATTCCAGTTGTGGAGACTACCTTTGGCGAAGGTTCTGTCAGCGGGGCTATTGATATTCTAGACGTTCGATTCGGATCTCTTTGGACTTCTATTACTCGCGAAGAGTTCCAAGAATTAGAACCTCAATTTGGAGACCGTTTTGAGGTAACGATCTACAATAACGATATGTTGGTTTACCAAAAATCAAGTGACCTATGGGAAGTCCTTTGCGGATGTTCGCATCGGTCAGCCTATTATTTATATCAATTCGCTCTATCGGGTTGGTCTAGCAATCAACCAAGGCTCTTTTTGCCAAAGCCTACAATGTTGGTGTGGGTGCTCAGTGGCATATTGAAATCAAGCGTATTGAAAATTAGCGATTTGTAAAGAGGAGATAAACATGAAAAATATTTGATACAACTTTTTACGATTAAAGAAGTCGTGGCAACTGGTATTGGTGCAGCACTTTTTCGTTGTGATTGGAATGGTCAGCATTCCAACGCCTATTCAAACACTAGCATTCAATTGCAATATGCTGTCCAAGCTTTGTTTGGTGTTATTTTTGGTCCAATCGTTGGTTTCTTAACAGGATTTATTGGCCATGCCCTAAAGGACTCTCTCCAATACGGTAATCCTTGGTGGACTTGGGTTATATCTAGTGGTCTATTTGGATTTGTCGTTGGTTTTGCTTAAAAATCAATTACGAGTGGCAGAAGGAGTTTTTGAAGATAAAGATATTGTTCGGTTTAATGGTGTACAATTTTTTTGGCAAATGCTCTTTTGTGGATTGTCATCGCTCCAATTGGTGATATTTGGATTTACAATGAACCGACAAATAAAGTTTTTCACGCAAGGCGTTGTAGTAGCAATCTCTAATGGCTTGACTGTTGCAGTTGCCGGAACCTTACTTTTAATTGCCTATGCACGTACTCAGACAAAGAGTGGCAGCCTTAAAAAGATTAAATCATGCTATTAGATTCAAAAGATCGAGAGATATCTCGATCTTTTTTTATTAAAAAATAAAAATACTTTTTGCAATTTATATATTGCATTTTAAAAATATATTGTATAATAGACTTATAAAAAAATGAAGGGAGAACCGATATGAAAAACATCAAAAAATATATATTCACCACTTATTTGGCTTGTTTTTGGGTGTAATTTTTTTTGGTTATAGGACTGAACAATCAAAAATCATACTTTTCTTATTTTTTTGCTGGTTGTGATATTACAATTGGTTGTGCACTTTTAGGCATAGCAACTAAGAAAAAAAATGATAAGGACGATGATCATGGCAAAAAATCTTAAGCTAAAGATGGCGCGAGTGGAGCATGATATGACTCAGGGCGACTTAGCAGATGCTATCGGAGTGACCCGCCAGACCATTGGCTTGATTGAGGCGGGTAAGTACAATCCCAGCCTCAGTTTATGCATAGCGATTTGCAAATGTCTCGATAAAACGCTGGATCAATTGTTTTGGGAGTAAAAATGTCCGGGGGACATTTTTAGCCTGAGCCGAAAAATGTAAAAGAAATGACCAGCAATAGTTGAAGAGCAATTTTTGCATAAAGATTAAAAGGGGATAAAATTTTAAGTAAAAAGAGGAAAAATATATATGGAATCTAAGGTTAAACAAGAGATCTTTAAAGATGAGCGTACGGTACAGATTGAACATAAAATAGGAAATGAACTCGCTTTTTTAGCTATTATTCTATTACTCTTGGCTATTTTTGTGAAACTCCTTTATTGGAGATTAGATTGGCAAGCTTATTTACCTGAAATTATCATTATTTTTACTTTAGAAATTTATGCTGGTGTACGCAGTTGGCAACTTAGCCTAGATATTAGGCGGAGTGATACAACTGGTAGTAGTAGAAGATTCAGAAGTCGTCTGGCTACAGGAGTATTCCTAGCAGCTTCATTCTTAGTTTTTCAAATTTTTAAATGGAGACTCAAAAGAAAAAAACATCATTTAGTCAGAATCCTGTTTTTGCAATTTATTTTTTTATTTTAGTTTTGATAGTTGCCTTTTTCTAGTATACTTGATCAGCTGGTCAATTATTTTTTTATCGGAAGAGACAGATAAAAATTAGAGAAAAGAATTAGAAAAATGATGAGAATTAGAATTAATGATTTTTTTAATTTATAAATAAGAAAGTGAGTAAAAAAATGAAGAAGCATCCTGTTATAAAAGATGAACGAATAGAGAAATTGGACGGAAAAGTTGCAGGAGAACTAGTGTTAGGAATGTTTTTCTTCTTAGCCATCTCTGTGTTTTTCAAAGTCTATATTCTCCGTCTAAGCTTGCTAGCTTATCTGCCAGAAGGGACTCTCCTAATCCTAGTAGGTCTATATGCTTTACTTCGTCGCTTAAGCCTAGGCATTGATATTCGTGATATGGTAAGAGAAGAAAAATGGCCAGAACGTGTCGGTAGTGGAATCATTTTTGCTTTAATTCTTGCGGCTATTGATTTCTTTGGACAGCGAGAAAGTATGGCTAGCATGCTGAGTATGTTGTATCTGCTTAAGATGTTTTTTTGCAATGGTTCTTTTTATATTTGGAAGCTTGACCATGGACAAGATTAGTCTTTTCCTAAACGGCAAACGTCAGGCAAAGTTGGATCAGGAATTGGAGGATGAAGAATGACTTGCTGGAAAAGATTGATGTGGGGTGGTTGTGCCTTCTTATCCTTAGCCTTGTATGTGCTACCTATGGTATTTCAGCAGAAAGCAGAAATTTATCAAATTTCAAGACAGTGGACTATTGGCATAAGTATTTTGCTGATTTTCCTCACTTTACTGGTCTTTATCGTGGTGGCAAAGAAGATTGGAATCTTATCTCAGTCTGGGAAAGTCTTTCAAAAAGGAGACGGGAAACGAATTTCTCTTAGCATCTTAGGCATGTTTCTTATATCTATCCTTGGAACGGCTTTATTACGGTGGCTAAATGGAGACGTTACAACGGCTAATCAGGCGTCTTTGATGGAGGAGTTTAAAAAGTGGAAATGGGATTTTGTTACCCATCATGCTTGGAGTTTTAGCACCTGTTGTAGAAGAAATTATCTTCCGTGGAATCCTCCCACTAAAAATCTTTAAAGGCTATGAGGGATGGGGCTATATCGTAGGCGGACTCCTCTTTGCGCTTTTTCACGGGCCAACCAATATCGTGTCTTTTGTGATTTATGCTGTTTCTTCTGTGATTTTTGACATTGCTGGCCTATCGAACTCGTCGCTTGGAAGTCAGTATTGCAGTTCACATGATTAATAATGGACTTCCTGCCATTATCATGTTGTTAATTGGTATTTTTGGAATAGAAGTATAGGAGCTTGAAATGAACATTAAACTTATTAAACGTCAAATCTTAGACGAGCGGGAAGAGTAGCTTGTCAACAAGGCTGGCATGGAGGCTTTTAGTCTCTTGTTGTATGGCGGTTTAGCCTTATATGCTGGATCGGTGGTTATGAATGCAGGGAGCCATTCACTATCAACCATTCTTGATCCTGATTGCGATTGCATGTCTATATTTTTTCTGTCGAGCTCAGTATCTGGGGAGCTAATTATTACAATAGTTTCAGTCTGACTATCTGGGGTGTGCTGGCTACAACAGCCTTTCTGACCCTTTTGATTGCCTGCCAGAATTTCCAACTGAATCATGCTATTTATCATAATAGTGTTTTTCACCCCATGTTTCTTTTGGTCATTTTGGTTTACATTTTGCATTCATCTTCCCTTGATACTGGTAGTCAATATTTTCTTAGAGGCTATAAGCAAGAGTCAAAAGAAGCGTTTTGAACGCTATTTGAACCAACTTGAGGAAGAGTGAAGTATTTAGCAATTTAGCTCTGCTATTTTCCAAACAAATTTTTTTGCCCAGTTTTTTTCAATCAGGTTATAATAAATAGATGAATTAAAAATTCAGAAAAATTTTTATAGAGAAAAAGAGTTGAAATCTTATGGCAAAAAGATATTCGCGTCCTACTTTACTACAAATATGTTCCGATTGAGAATGCTGAGAAATTTGCAGCTGATCATCTGGCCTTCTGTAAATCTATCGGTCTTAAAGGCCGTATCTTGGTAGCAGATGAGGGAATCAATGGAACGGTTTCTGGTGACTATGAAACCACTCAAAAATACATGGATTATGTGCACAGTCTTCCGGGTATGGAGGACCTTTGGTTCAAGATTGACGAAGAAAATGAGCAAGCTTTCAAGAAAATGTTTGTTCGCTACAAGAAAGAAATTGTGCACTTGGGCTTGGAAGACAATGATTTTTGACAATGATATCAACCCGTTGGAGACGACAGGAGCTTACCTGTCACCTAAGGAATTTAAGGAAGCCCTCTTGGACGAAGACACTGTTGTCCTAGACACTCGTAACGACTATGAGTACGATCTGGGTCACTTCCGCGGAGCCATCCGTCCAGACATCCGCAACTTCCGTGAGTTGCCGCAATGGGTCCGTGATAACAAAGAGAAGTTCATGGACAAGCGCGTGGTTGTTTACTGTACAGGTGGTGTTCGCTGTGAGAAATTCTCAGGCTGGATGGTGCGTGAAGGATACAAGGATGTCGGTCAGCTTCATGGCGGTATCGCGACTTACGGCAAGGATCCAGAAGTTCAAGGTGAGCTTTGGGACGGCAAGATGTATGTCTTTGATGAGCGTATCTCGGTTGATATCAACCATGTTAATCCAGTTGTGATTGGGAAAGACTGGTTTGACGGTACTCCTTGCGAGCGCTATGTCAACTGTGGCAATCCAGAGTGTAACCGTCGCATCCTGACTTCAGAAGAAAACGAAGACAAAGTACCTCCGTGGCTGTTCTCACGAATGCCGCGTTCACCCTCGTAACCGCTATGTAGCTGAAAACGGCCTGAGCCAAGCAGAAGTAATTGAACGATTGGCTGCGATTGGGGAAAAGCTTTGAAACATTGGTAGCTCAGTAATCGCATAGTAAAGACCAAAAAAACTTTAGACGATTCAAACGTCTAAAGTTTTTTTATCATTATTTGCAGCTTGGCTTTTTCTTTATTCAGGTTTTGATTTTTGTCCTTTCTTTTTTTGATGTGATATAATGGGCTTAATAAATGGGAAAGGAGCAAGTCTATGTCTAAAAGCTATCATGGAAGAAGTGGCAGCCTATCTGCGTCAGCATGCAGATGAAGAGCTGAGTCTGACCGATTTGGCTCAGCATTTCCATTATAGTCCTTCCCATCTATCCAGAACTTTCAAGAAAAAGATGGGCTTTTCTATCAAGCAATATATGGAAGCTCTTAAGATGGAAAAAGGGATTCAGGAGATTGTAGAAGGCCGGCAAAATGTGACCGAGACCTCTATGGAAGCTGGTTATGATAGTCTAGGTAGTTTTTCTAATACTTTTAAGCGGCATACTGGACTTTCGCCTAAAAAATATTACCAGGAATCAACCAAGGCTTATGATTTTATGGTCAAACAGCTGGATGAGAAGGGAGCTTTGTTGCATCAGGATCCCGACTGTAAAAGTGGCAATCGGTTGACTGTGGCGCTATCTTATCCTGAGGGGTATGAACCACACATTAGCTGTGTCGGGCTGTTTAAAACCCGAATACCCAAAGAAGAGCCGATTATCGGAGTAGCACTGAGTCAGGAGAGACGGTTTACTTTTGAAAATGTACCCGATGGTCACTACTATCTTTTTGGCCTGTGAGTTGCTGGAGGATTTACGCCCTAACTAAAAAAACTATGTCTTGAAACACAACTTTCGCTGGGGCAGTGATGAGCCTCTCACATTTTCAGGCGATAGCATCTATCAAGAGGAAATCAGCATGCGCAGGCCCTTGCCCAGTGATCCACCTATTACAGTTAATCTTCCAGTTTTAATCATGCGTTCCCTAGCCAAACAAGCGCAATTGAGAATAAGAAAAAATTTTTTTATCCTAATTGATAAACTGATACTAGAGATTTATTCTCAGATATAAAAAAATTGGAGGAACAATAATGAAATTAGACGTGTTTTTAAGTTTTAATGGTCAGGCCGAAGAAGCTTTTCGTTTTTATGCGGATCTTTTTCAGACAGAGATAAAGGGACTTGTCCGAGCCAGTGATATGATGGATCCAGCTGACCTTCCTGCAGCAAAACGGGATAAGATTGCTTGGGTTGCCTTAGATACGGAAAAACTTGACCCTGAATGGTGAGGATGTAGGCATTTTTAACGACCTATCTATTCCTAGCAATCATCAGCCCAATCAATGGTTAGTTCTGAGCCCAGACAGTAGAGAAGAAGCCAATGAGCTTTTTTGCCAAGCTTGCTGAAGGTGGACAAATTCTCTATCCTTTAGAGGAACAAGCTTTTCGCAGAGTTTTATGGTCGCTTGATTGACCGTTTTGGTATCGGCTGGGATGTGATGAAATGAGGGTAGAAGGATGGCTTATAGTGAATCCTTAGCCCAGCAAGTCCGTGCCATTTTAGCTACTGAACTTCCTCCTCATGTTTTTGAAGAAGAGGTAGAAGAGAAGAAGATGTTTGGTGGTTTGGCCTTTATGGTCCGAGGTAAGATGTCTGTTACTGTGAGTTCGAGAGGTCAAGAGCTTGTCATGGTCCGCATCAGTAAGGAACTAGAAAAAGCAGGTTCTACCTAAAAATGGTGCTAGTGTGACGTTAATGAAGGGAGGCTTTATCATGGCTATATTGATTTAGATGGCGAAGCGCAAAAGGAACTGTCTTACTGGATCAAGCTAGCTTTGGCCTACAATCAGGAGTTGAGCCAATCGTCTGAAACTTAATAAAGAAATAATAAAGAAGAAAGTCTAGCTAAATTTTGATTCAGCAGGCCTATCTTCTTTTTTTAAGTACAAATGTTTATATACTTTTTGCACTAGATACCCCATTAATCGAGAGTCTAGAAGATTATTAGACTGGCTGGTATAAAAAAATGAGTTTTACCTTACTATGACATGCTAAGAATAAGCAAAAACTATCCCAATCTCGTGATTTTAGGTATAATAGTAGCCAGAGGTGATCTTATAGGGAATTCTATTATTTCTATTTATTTTTAGGTTTAATCTTTTTTTATTCTATTTTGTAGGTTTTATAATTAAGTTGATTCTAGGGATTGTCTTCTTTGTTATTGGTTTGGTGGTACTTTTTATTCCTACTGGGTCGTTATCGAAAGTAGAGTAAGTGACTGCTATGAACCAATGGAAAATGAGAGGAGATCAATGTTAAAAAAATAGAGCAACCAATTACGATCGTTTCATTTCTCTTTGATGATTTTTGAGACCCTAGATTTGATGGGGCCAGTAGAGTTTTTAGCTACTTTACCCAATGTAGAGACGAAATATGTCTCCCTTGCTGGTGGTCTGATTTCTAGTCGTCAAGGTTTTTCAAATCATGACGGATAATTTTAAAAAGCTTACCTCCCAATTCTCTTCTCTTATTGCCCGGTGGTCAAGGTGTCAGAAAGATGGTGGAGGATAAGATTTTTCCTATCTTCGCTAGAAAAGGCTGTACAGCAAGCTGAGTTGGTCTTAAGTATTTGCACGGGAGCAGCTCTTTTAGCTCAGATTGGTCAGCTCAAGGGGCGTAAAGCCACTAGCAACAAGCTCGCCTTATCTTGGGTTGCTTCACATGATAGAGAAGTTCTTTGGCAAGATCAAGCACGCTGGGTCGTAGATGGGAAGTTCTACACTTCGTCAGGTGTCTCGGCTGGTATGGATATGTCCTTGGGCTTTGTAGCTGATTTTTTTGGGGTCAGGACTTGGCAGAAGAGCTGGCTAAAAAAAGCAGAATACGTGTGGCAAAAACAAGGCTGATCAAGACCCTTTTTCTGATAAATAAAGAGCAATCTGAGGAGTTCAGATTGCTTTTTGAGTGTGTTTGTAATTTGTACCTCTGTATCAAAAGGAAGAATTAAAAATCAAAAGGGTCTTTAAGTTCCTTATTTTTCTCTATAGCTATTTATGCTATAATATAGTTAAAATATGATAGGGGCATTATTTTTATGAGTATAACATTTTTCCGTTTCGAATAAACGAGGTCTTCTAGGATTTCAAAAAGTTTTTAAAAAAATCAGCGAATTTCTTGGATTGGTCGACGGACTTGAGCCTCACCCTGCTCAGAAGGATTCTTTGGCTCTTGGCTTGGATAAGCTTCCTTTGTTGAAGTGTTGGGTTCCTGCTAAGTCTGGCCGTTACATGGACGTAGAATATGACAAAAACCCACAAAAACTTATAATGTGAGGATTTTGACACCTTCAACAATTGCTGATTGGGAGTATGCCTTAACTTTGGTTTCTAAGTTATCAGCTTATCTGGGCACTAGTATTCATGATGAGCATGGCAGGGAATATAGTAGCTCAAGTGTATTAGCTTTCCCATATCAAGAAGATATACTCTTAGGCTTGGAGAATTTTCTAAAATCAGGATATCCCTTAGTGTATCAAGATGGGGTTCGCAGGAGAATTGCTCTGAATCCTCAGATGGTGGAAGGAATCCTAAAAGAGGATAATCCTGCCCGTAGTTATAGTGATTTCTTTACACTTAGACAGTACCTCGATGCTTTCGATGCGCAAAGTAAATTTTATGGGAATGAGCAGAATCAACAAATTTTAGGAGTATATACTCTAACTGCTGGTGTTGACACGATTCTACCCTTTGAACTTAGTCTAGCTCCGGAAGATGTAGAGTATATCGATGAGTCAAAAATTAAGCTGGTGTTGCAATCTTGTGGGATGTGATGATACGGATCCAGATAATGTTGAAAAGTTCTTCTTTTATAAGAGAATTTCTTATTCAGATTTTTTGGACAGGCTCCCTAAGGATATGGCTCATGTATTTGATGGTGAGAAAATTTATGTTCTCGGTATGACTTTTTGCCCAAATGAAAGATCTTTTTGACAGCTGTCCTGAGCTTGTGTAAGAGAGACTGGGTCGTTTTACTTGATTCATTTAGCAAAGCCTTGTATAAGATACTCTAAAAATTTCTTCCAAGCAGTTCACTTGTCATATCAAGAAAAAGCAATCTGAGGAGATCAGATTGCTTTTTTTGAGTTTATTGGAGATTCCTTTTGTTAAGTTAGAGAGAAATGTTGAAGGTTATCCAGCCCTTTTTGTAAGAAGCCCAGATTCTCCCTTTGAAGAGGCTGGTTAGATGTTGGGCCATGGAGAGACCAATGCCATAGCCAGAAACGGCTTGGTTATTGTGGGAAGTTTCGGCTCGGTAAAAGCGGTCAAAGAAACGTTTGTAATCAATCTTTGTTCCAGCAGCATAGTCATTTGAAATTTCAATGCGAATCTTACGTCTAAAAGGATCGGCGGTTGTTATAGGCCTTGATCATAATCGTTCCTTTATCATCACAGTATTTACGCGCATTATCCAGAAGAATACTGATTAATTCGTAGCCTTCATCTTCTGACATCATAGCATTTAAATCTGGCTGGATATCTAGTTCTAGATGTTTGTCTTCCCTGCTGGATGAGGGGTTGAATGGTCTTTCCCGACTTTTTCAATCAATTCTGAGAGATTGACGCTGGTTAGCTCGAGATTTTTCGTGTTCTTCCATCCGAGACAGCCTGATCAAGCGGGCAATTAGTTTGTTTAATCTTTCCGTTTGAGCCTTGGTACTTTCTGTCCATTCGTTTTCACCTGTCATCATCTCTTGCAGTTCAGTGTTGGCTGCGATAATGGCCAAAAGGTGTTTTGAGTTCATGACCAGCATTGGTGATGAAAATACGTTGTTTTTTTCGTAGCTTTTTATATAAGGACGAATTACAATGCCAGAGACCAAGGCGATAATGAGCGTTAGGAAAAAGAGGCTTTGCAAGAGCAATCCAGGTAGAAAAATTGAGCTAAAAATACTCCGTTCACGATTGTAGTTGGTCGTTTCTAAAAAGGCAACTAGACGTTTTTTTGGTCTTTAGTGCTAATTTGGTAGGAGAAGTAGCGATTATTAGTTTGCATTTGGCCATATTTACCACCTGATTTTAAGGCCTTTTGAGCCATCTGATAAATAGTGTTTTCACTGAGTGATTGGATATTGCTCAGGGTTGATGCTGGTAGCCTGCTTTGTTTGGCTAGCTGAGAAATATTGGAAATTGTAAATAATACCTTCTTGGATGTTTTTATCGGTCAAGTCTTGCTTAATTTCTTCTGTCATGGGTAATTGGCCGTCATTATCTGTCAGCACAGACAAGACGGTTTTGGATATTGCTCTCCGTTTGAGCGTAGACAGCAGAGTTAATCAAGAGCCAAAACATTCCCAAGATTAAGGCGACAACCAGAGTGGCAAGTCCGATAAAACGAAGCTGGAGCTTACGAAACATGATCCTCACCTGCCTTTTTCAGTAAGTTGGAATGGACCTGCTTCATCACCAAGAATTTCTAAATTAGAATGAACGCTTTTTCAATTTTTTTGCCGAAGGTAGGATACATAAATAAAAAGCAAGCTCTTGGTCTGTTTCTTCATCTGACCAGACTCGTTCAAGGATTTGCCTACGACTTAGTTCTTTATCTGAGTTCTGCATGAAGTATTGAAGAAGTTTGAGCTCTTTTCCAGCTAAGCGGATGCTATTGGAAGCACGGAGTTCTTGTTCGTCCAGACGAAGCTCGGTGTTGCCAATCTGGAGCTGGACTGGACTGTAATTATCTGCTCGACGAGCCATTGAGCGGAGGCGGGCCAAGAGTTCTTTAAGAGAAAAGGGCTTGGTTAGATAGTCATCAGCCCCAGCATCTAGTCCAGTCACTCGATCATCGACCTCAGCCATGGCAGTCAGCATGATGACATGGGTAGTATTACCAGTTGCACGGATTTCTTTTTAGAGCTTCTAATCCTGTCATAATGGGCATCATAATATCAAGAATGATGACATTGTAGGTATTTTGATTGGCGAGGTTCAAGGCCTCTTGACCATTAAAGACACTATCAACTTGATAACCGTCATGCTCAAGAGCAGCTAGGATAACACGGTTGAGTTGAGCTTCATCTTCAGCTAACAAAATTCTCATCACTTAGTCCTCTCTTTCATTAGATTCTTGAATGAGATTACGAATCGTCTGCATGGTCAAGTCGCAGGAAGCGAGTTCATCGGCACAGCGTTTTTAGTTCCCGCTCGATCCGTTCTGGATTTTTGATCTCGTGCTTGTATTTCATCTGGTGCTCAAGGCTGGCCCAGAGTCCATGGCAATGGTTCGTAGCTGGACCTCAATAAAGTACTTGCTCGAGTCTTGCCATAGCAGTCAGGGTAGGGGGTCTCTACTTCTAAAATGAGGTGGTAGGAGCGGTAGCCATTAGGTTTGACTTGATTGATGTAGTCTTTTTTTCCTTGAAGATATGAATGCCGGGCATTTGACGGATAAAAGTCAATAATTTGGTAAATATCATCCACAAATCCTGTAATAATACGAATGCCGATAGCATCCCGAATCTGTTTGAGAGCCGATTCAGCAGACAGAGGTAGATTTTTTTCGTTGGCATTTTTCTACCATGCTGTCAGCAGTCTTAATACGAGCGTGAAAATGTTCATAGAGTTTGAAAGAAGTTGTTTTTTTGTGCTCTAATGCGGCTGTTTTGATTTTTTTGAGTAAAGTCCTCTAGGATAAGAGGCAGGTACTGCTCGTAAGCTTCATAAATACTCGTCATGATTCTCTCTCTTTGCTTGCTTTTAGTCTTTCTATTATACCACGAAAGACAGGTAAACATATCAGCCTTTAGCAGGAAGTGATTTACTTTAAGTTTTGTGAAAGGAAAGATTCGTCTTTTGCTCTGTTAATGCATGAATTTAATTGATAAAGCTGAAGGATCCAAGCTTTTTATGATACAATAGAAAGAACAAATGCGAAAGTGAAAGGAGTAGGCGTGATACTAGAAGAATTTGACCAAAAATCCCAAAGCCATTATCAATCCTGAAGATTTGATTGAGCCTATTTCCGATTTTTCCTTCAGTAGCAGTTTCCTGCTTTGCTAGAGAAACTTTCAAAAGACTCTTGGAAAATTTTTAATCATGAGCTTATCACAACAACGAGTATGGCCAATATAGAGATTCCGATATACAGAGTTTTTGTGGCTGATAAGGAACTAGCTTTTTAATGCTCCGGTTGGGGCCTCAGCCTGTGTTGCCATTCTAGAAGATCTCATTGCTTTTGGAATGAAGAAGCTATCCTCTTTGGCACCTGTGGCGTGCTGGACGAGGATATTAGTGAGACTTCCATCATTGTGCCAACAGCTGCTATACGAGATGAGGGGACTAGTTATCATTACCAAGTAGCATCTGATGAGATTGTGGTGAATGCTGGTCTGCAGGATTTTCTGCTAGAATTTTTAGATGAGCGAGGCATTTCCCATAGTCGGGGGCAAGGTTTGGACCACAGATGGTATTTACCGAGAGACAGCGGAGAAACTTTTTAAGGAGAAAAAGAAGCGGGAGCTATTTGCGTCGATATGGAATGTTCTGCTGTTGCTGCTCTGGCAGCCTTTCGTTCTGTAACTATCTGCCAATTTTTCTATGCGGCTGACCATTTTGTCAGAGGAAAAAAATGGGATATGAGAAATCTGTCCAATCATGCCGACTTGGATGAAAAAAAGATAAGATAGCAAATCTGGCGGTGCAAATCGCCCTAGCTTTATAATGAGAATACAATGAAACAACCTATTATTCAGTTTGAAAATTTCACTTTTTCAATATCAGGCCCAGCTGGAGCCGACCTTAAAAAGATATTAATCTGACTATTTACGAAGGCGAAAAAAAGTCTTAATTGTCGGTCCTTCCGGGTCAGGAAAGTCAACTCTGGGCCAGTGTCTAAACGGTATCATTCCTAATATCTATAAAAGGCCAAGCTAGCGGCCACTTAAAGGTTCAGGGACAGGATGCCTTTGCGTCTAGCATTTATGACAAGTCCAATTTAGTCAGTACAGTTCTACAAGATACAGATGGTCAGTTTATTGGCCTCAGTGTGGCGGAAGACTTGGCTTTTTGCTTTGGAAAAACGACATGGTTGAATTACCTGTCATGAAAGAAAAAGTTCAGCATTGGGCGGAGAAATTAGACTTGGTGAATTTGCTTCAGCATCGGCCTCAGGATTTGTCTGGCGGTCAAAAAGCAACGGGTCAGCCTGGCAGGTGTCTTAATTGATGAGAGTCCCATTTTGCTTTTTGATGAACCGTTAGCCAATCTAGATCCGAAGTCTGGCCAGGATGCAATTGATTTGATTGATCAGATTCACAGGGAAGCTGGAACGACCACCATTATTATCGAGCATCGTTTAGAGGATGTCCTTTATCGCTCAGTAGACCGTTTGGTCTTGGTCAATGATGGTCGGATTCTCTTTGATGATCACCCCGATCTTTTTGCTGAAGACAACTTTACTGGCTGAAAATGGGATACGAGAGCCCCTCTATCTGACTACCTTGCGCCAGCTGGGACTTGATATAGCTGAGATGGATCATTTGTCTGACTTAGCTAGTCTAGATTTGCCAGCTTTGCCATTTTCAAAAGAAACTGTTGGGGAAGCGACTCAGGAGCGAGATTCTAATCTATTTTCCGTTGAGCATATCAGTTTTTTTCTTATGGCAAGCGACCTGTTTTGCAGGATATTTCTCTTGAGATTTCTAAGGGAGAACGGATTGCTATTGTCGGAAAGAACGGGGCCGGTAAGTCCACTCTAGCTAAGGCTTTCTGCCAATTTATCCAGACAGAGGGCAACTACAGCTGGCGGGGCAAGGATATCAAGGGTGATTCTATTAAGGAGCGAGCGGAACGGATAGGCTATGTGCTGCAAAATCCTAATCAGATGATTTCAGAAACCATGATTTTTGATGAAGTGGCCCTAGGTCTTCGCTTGCGAGGTCTCCCTGAGGAGGAAATCGAAGAGCGAGTCTTGCAGTTTTGAAGACTTGTGGCCTGTATGAATTTAGGAATTGGCCTGTTTCAGCCCTATCTTTCGGTCAGAAGAAGCGGGTAACCATAGCATCTATCTTGGTCTTAGGGCCAGAAGTCATCCTGTTAGATGAGCCAACGGCGGGCCAAGATCAGCGCAATTATACGGAAATTATGAACTTCTTGGATGAGCTGAATCAAAAAGGTCATACTATTATCATGATTACCCATGACATGCAACTGATGCTGGATTATTCTGACCGTGCGATTGTAATAGTGGATGGTCAGGTTTTGGCGGACAAATCACCTGCCCAAGTACTGACTGATAAAGATTTGATTGTGGCAGCGAATCTGAAGGAAACCTCCATTTTTACTCTGGCTAAAAAAGTTGGGAGTTGACCCTCTAGCCTTGACAGAGTTTTATATGAAAGAGAAGGGAGCAAGCCATGTTTCAAGATAAGAAAAATCATTGGTTATCATGCTGGAACTGGCTTTGTTCATAGTCTGTCAGGTGCCAGTAAATTATTATTTTTCATCCTTGTGTCTGTAGCAGCCATGATTAGCTATGATACTCGACTTTTGCTAGTGATCGCTATCCTATCTCTGTCACTTTTTCGCTTGTCAGGAATTCGTCTGCGAGATGTTAGCTTTGTCTTGGTTTTTGCAGGAGTCTTTGCCATCCTCAATATACTGATGGTTTTATCTCTTTTGCGCCCCAATATGGCCAGGATATTTATGGGAGCAGTACGGTTCTGCTGGATGGTCTCGGTATTTATAATGTTTCCTTGCAGGAATTGTTTTATCTCTTCAATCTATGTTTGAAGTACCTCTGTACCATTCCTTTGGCAGTTATTTTTCTAATGACAACACATCCCAGTCAATTTGCTTCCAGTCTCAATCAGATTGGTATTCCTTATAAAATCGCCTATTCTGTCAGCCTTACCCTCCGCTATATTCCAGATTTACAAGAAGAGTTTTATCTGATTAAGATGTCACAAGAGGCGCGTGGTTTAGAATTGTCAAGCAAGGCCAAATTGAGCCAGCGGATTAAGGGAAATTTACAAATTATTATTCCTCTGATTTTCAGCTCTTTAGAACGAATCGAAACGATTGCGACAGCCATGGAACTCCGCCGTTTTGGAAAAAATAAAAAGAGAACCTGGTATAGCTACCAAGCCTTTACCAAGTTAGACATCCTTGTTATTACTTTGTCTCTAGCTTTTTTGTTGATTAGTTTAGGTTTATTCTTTGTCAACCATGGACGATTTTATAATCCTTGGAGATAGAAAATGGAGAACAGAAGGTATGGGGAAAAAGGGACTTAAAGAAGAATACAGGTTACAGATTCAGTTTGTTTTGGTCATTTATCTGATTTGCTTTATACTACGGATTGCAGAATACCTGATTTTGAGGACAGATCAGACATTCTGGGAGAATCATTTGCCCACAAGCTTCTGGGGCTAATGCTACTGATTCCGGCTTTGCATTTCTATGGTTTGAATTCAAAACAGATCGGCTTTGAGACAAAAGGTTTGTTCCCTTATGCTAGTTTGGGTCTAGTCTGGGGGAGTCTGTTTTTTGCCTTAGCTTATCTGATAGAACTAGCTTTGTTGCTGAGTCAAGGCAATCTTTTAGGACTTGATTTCTATGTATCTGCTTATTCAGTTAGTGGTAATATCGGTCAACAAAGGGGCTTTCTTTTTCTGTTGATCTGTCTGGTAGGCAATCTCATTAATGTCCTCATGGAAGAAGGAATCTTCCGTGGACTTTTTCAAAAAGTTTTTGAAAGAAAATACAGCTTTTTGAAAGCAGCCTTTTTCCAATCTTCTTTTTGGCTTCTGGCATATTATGGGTCCATTCAGAAGTTTTCTTGATGGGGAAATGAGCTTGACAGGCTTCTGGATTAATAGTTTGATTTTAATTCTCACCAGTTTTTCTGATTGGCTTTCAGTTTGCTCTTATGACCAAGATGACAGGTAGCCTTTATATGGGGATGGCCGTTCATTTTGTTAATAACACGGTGGTTAATCTGCTTCACGTTCTGTCAAAAGGCGGAGTGGATCAGCTATTGAGTCTTAGAATCACCGTGGCTCAGACCTTTGTCATTTTTTTGGTGCTTTTTGATCGTCTATCAAATACGAAAGCGATCGCGTAACGAAGTTCTTTAGTACATCGGATTTTTCAACTGATCTCAACGAGGCATTTTAAAAAGCAGGCAATTTCTGAATTGCTTGCTTTTTCTTCTTATAATGGTCTTTTTGTTTGGCATGCCGGCTTTGCGGGGGTATTTATTGGGTGTTTCTTTCTTCTTTTCTACCACTGTGATAAAGCGGGGATCGCCGTTTGGTAGGGCATAGCTGAGGTTGTCTTGGACCTTGCTAAAGAGTAAGTTGAGGGCATTTTTTGCTTCGTCCAGTTCCTCCGGAGCATTGGAAGCCTTGAGTGCCAGCAATTTCCCGCCAACTTTCAGGTAGGGAATGGTCAGTTCAGACAGGACTTGCATGCGAGCGACTGCACGGGCAGTGACCAGGTCAAATTGAGCTCGAAAGGCCTTATCCTGAGCAAGGTCTTCTGCACGACCATGGTAGAAGTGAACCTTGTCCAACTTGAGCTCCTCTGCCAACAGTTTGAGGAAGTTGATTCGTTTATTGAGCGAGTCAATGATAGTCACATCCAGCTGAGGATAGATAATTTTCATAGGGAGGCTGGGAAAGCCGGCCCCAGCACCGATATCCAGCAGCTTAAGTTCTTGATTATCAATCAGGCCTTGCAAAACGGGGGCAATTGAATCATAGAAATGCTTGAGATAGACTTCGTTTTTCTCTGTGATAGCTGTCAGATTGATTTTTTCATTCCATTCGACCAAGAGTTCAAAATAACGCTCAAACTGGTCTTTCTGGCGGTCGGTCAGCTCGATTCCCTGCTGGATCAATAGCTGGTAAAAATTCTTGCGGTGTCATAGTTTTCTTCCTTGTCTGTCAATGTTCATTCTATTATATCATAAAAAGGAGACCCCAGTTCAAGAGGGAATCTTTTATATCATTCCGTATTAATCTTAGAAACATATTCGAGCTCCTTTATTGCGGGTTGGCGGTAGAGAAAGAGAGCGCTAATACTGATACAAAATCCTGCAAGGATGAGAAGAAGTCCATAACCTCGGCCACTTCCTGTTCCAATGATGGAGCCGATCCAAGTGGTCAATGCTCCTTTAGGTAGGAGGAGTGGTTTAAAGAATCTATCAGCCACCCAGCCCATGCTGGCATAGGCGATGACGTAGCCAAACTGAGAGATGATTCCGATTGTCCCCCAAGCTTTTTCCCTTGCTCACCCTTATCTATATTTAAGCGAATCAAATAATCAATAGCCGTATTCGCAAAAAGGCAGAGACATAAACAGTAAGAAGCCAAAAAAAGCAAATCCAGACTAGGTTTTCTTTACTGCCCATACCTGCCATAAAAATTCCCAATAAACCTAATGACAGACTAAGAATCAAATGAAAATGCCTTTTAATGGAAAAAGATTCCTAAGATAAGTCCGCCAAGGAGCATACCGCTACTGGAAATGGCCATGGTCCAACCAACTTCCTGACTAGAGGCAAAGCCCAGAATCATAGGAGAAAGCAAAAATCTCAACAGTCCCTAGAAAGAAAGAGAAAGCTGTTCCTAGTAGAACCAAGAGCCAGATTCCTCTTTTTTTCATAGATGATTTGAAAGCCTCGCATAAATTCACTCCAGAAAGGATGAAATGTAGACTTTCCCGGACTTTTGATGTGACGGCGAGCGACCAGATTACAAATAACAGTCACAAAAAAATAGTTGAAAAATCAATTAAGAGGATCTGACCGATTGTCCCTGAGCTAAGATCAGTCCAGCGAGACTAGGGGAAATGAGATAACGAGCAATGCCGTTGATCTGTGACAGACCGGTTGCCTTGGAAATCTGATCCTCCGGAACCAGGTCGGAAATGGTAGCTCGAAAAGCTGGATTAACCAAAGCAGAAAATACAGAACTGATTGCAGCACCAAGACAAATGTTTAGTAGGGAGGGTTGGCTAGTCTGTAAACTAAAGTATATCCAGAGGACTCCCAGACCTGATAGACCATCACCCAGAGCAATTAGAAGACGACGGTCATAACAATCTGCTAGAATCCCTGCCAAGGGAGTCATTAAGAGCCCAGGTAAAAAAGCACAAAGGGTAACTAGGGCAGAAGAGGCAGCTTGACCAGTCAGCTGGTAGATGTAAATTCCTAGTGCAAAAAGAAGTCATACCTGTTCCGATTTCCGAAATAAAAGTTCCTAGCCATATCAGGAGATAGATTTTAAAAGCCACTATGTTTCATAAGGAGCCTCCTTTAGTGGATTAATTGTGCCAAAAGAAGCAAAAATACCCTTCTTTTTGTTTGAAAAATTTTCTCTAATAGGTAGATGAAAGCTTGAATTTTATGATTTTTTTCTGCTCGGTCTAATTTCTGGAAGGAGCTGTTAAAAATCTGCAAGGAGTAAGTTAGCATCATCTCGATACTCTCATAAGGATAAGCTGTTTGCATCTCGCCTGTTTGAAAGCCTTCTTGAAAAAAGGGGATAGAGGATTTCAGGAACCTTGCTCAATAAGATTTGATTGGTTTTTCGTGAAGAAGTGCGTTTTGGGGCGCGTGTAGGTGGTCTAGAAGTTCCTGTCCATCTTTTTGCATATTCAATGAAGCTAGAGCACCCATTAATCTTTCAAGGATTGGAAGCTGTTTTCGCTCCACCCAAATGCGCACTTGCTCAAAAGATCGTTCAATCCAACGTTCAATGATGGCATCCATTATTTTCTTCTTTTGAGGTAAAAGTAATAATAGAGGGTTCCTTTTTGCAATCTGGGTTGCATCTAGAATCTGAGCGATAGAAGTTTGGTCAAACCCTTGTTCGATAAACATTTTTTTCTGCTACATCTAAGATAAATTCTTTTTTATTTGCCATGAGAAACTCCTAAAGTTTATCAACCGACCGTCGGTCGATCATTTTCTATCTACAGAATACTCTTTTTGGAAAAGATTGTCAATAATTTAGCCACTTCTTCAAAAATTTTTGATATAATGACTACAACAGTAGATTTTCTGTTTATTTATATTTCTTAGGGATGGGGACTTACAGTGGCTATTCCATTCCTACAATGTTGTTAAAAAAGGAGACTTCTTATGTCATTTATTATTACTATTGCAGTTGTTGTCGTTTTAGTCTTGTTTGTGATTTCTGTTTATAATTCGCTTGTTCGGGCACGGATGCAGACACAAGAAGCATGGAGTCAGATCGATGTGCAACTTAAGCGTCGGAATGACTTGCTTCCTAACTTGATTGAAACTGTTAAAGGTTATGGGAAATATGAACAAGCTACTTTAGAAAAAGTGACTCAGTTGCGTGCTCAAGTTGCGTCTGCTTCTTCACCTGCTGATGCGATGAAGGCCAGCGATGCCTTGACTCGTCAGATTTCAGGAATTTTTGCTGTTGCAGAAAGTTATCCTGATTTGAAGGCAAATGAGAATTACTTGAAGTTGCAAGAAGAATTGACAAACACTGAAAATAAGATTTCTTACTCACGCCAGCTTTATAACTCTGTTGCTGGTAACTATAATGTGAAGTTGCAAGCTTTCCCAAGTAATGTTATTGCAGGAATGTTTGCCTTTAGACCTGCTGATTTCTTGTCTACTCCTGAAGAAGAAAAAGCTGTGCCTAAAGTTGATTTTGGTAGCAATGGTTTAGGTGAGTAATATGTTATTTGAACAAATTGCTGCAAATAAAAGGCGGACCTGGTTTCTCTTGGTCGCCTTCTTTGCTCTTTTAGCTCTTATCGGAGCGGCTGCAGGCTATCTTTGGATGAATTCTCCTCTGGGTGGGGTGATTATTGCCTTCATTATTGGCCTTATTTATGCGATCACGATGATTTTTCAATCTACCGAGGTAGTCATGTCCATGAATGGTGCTCGACAAGTGTCTGAGCAAGAAGCACCTGAACTTTACCATATTGTTCAAGATATGGCGATGGTAGCTCAGGTTCCAATGCCTAGGGTTTATATTGTGGAAGATGATTCTCCCAACGCTTTTGCGACGGGTGCTAATCCTGAAAATGCTGCTGTCGCAGCGACAACCGGTCTTTTAAAACTGATGAATCGCGAGGAATTAGAAGGTGTCATAGGGCATGAAGTCAGCCATATTCGCAACTATGATATTCGTATTTCAACTATTGCAGTCGCCCTAGCTAGTGCTATTACTATGATTTCTAGTATTGCTGGTCGGATGATGTGGTATGGTGGAGGACGAAGAAGAAATGACCGTGACGATGATAGTGGTCTTAGTCTTTTAATGTTAGTCTTTTCATTAATTGCGATTATATTAGCACCTTTGGCAGCTACCTTGGTTCAGTTGGCCATTTCCGTCAGCGTGAATTTTTTTAGCAGATGCTTCAAGTGTTGAGCTGACTAGAAATCCTCAAGGAATGATTAGAGCCCTGCAAAAATTAGATAATAGTGAGCCCATGCATCGACATGTGGATGATGCTAGTGCAGCCTTGTATATTAGCGATCCGAAGAAAAAAGGTGGTCTGCAAAAACTTTTCTACACTCACCCACCAATCTCTGAGCGGGTAGAAAGATTAAGAAAAATGTAAAAACTGGGATTTTTCTCAGTTTTTTTATTATGACAATGCTTCAAATTGAGGAGGAATGTAGTTGTAGATGGTATGATCAACCTTACAGCCAGAGTGCACGGTCGCAAAACAAAAAGGATGAGATTAGCTGATGAATTGTGTAAGTGTTAATTACCTGGTATGTGCAGTTCTTTCTTTTGACTAAGGAAAACAAACAAGATTAGATATCTTTTATTGACGGAGATTAGCAAAAAGTCTTTTATAATACCACGTTTTTCAGGTGTTTTAGTATCGAATTTAATAGGTTGGAATCACTGAGAAATCTTTTGTTGCCAGCCCCTTAACATAACTGTAAAAATAGGACTAGTATATTAAAAAAATAGATTTTTATTACATATATGCAAGTGAGGTATGCTTATCGTAAAGTCGTCGGGAAAAAAATTTTAAAAATCATTAGAGAATCAAAGAATATGTCCCTCAAAGAAGTGGCGGCTGGTGATATTTCTGTTGCCCAGCTGTCTCGGTATGAACGAGGTATTAGTAGCCTTACAGTTGATTCTTTTTATAGTTGCCTTAGAAATATGTCAGTCTCTTTGGCTGAATTTCAGTATGTTTATCATAACTATAGGGAAGCTGATGATGTTGTGTTGTCTCAAAAAAACTTTCTGAGGCTCAGCGTGAGAATAATGTCGTTAAATTAGAAAGTATTTTAGCTGGTTCTGAAGCCATGGCTCAAGAATTTCCAGAAAAAGAACTACAAGTTAAATACCATTGTAATCAGGGCTGCCTTAACGGCCTGTAATACAGACTATCAAGTCAGTAAGGAAGACATTGAGTTTTTGACAGATTACCTCTTTTCTGTTGAAGAATGGGGTCGCTATGAGCTTTGGCTCTTTACAAACAGTGTGAACCTATTGACCTTAGAAACACTGGAAACCTTTTGCCAGTGAAATGATTAACCGCACTCAATTTTACAATAACCTGCCGGAGAATCGCCGACGGATTATTAAGATGCTACTTAATGTTGTAGGTGCTTGTATAGAGGACAATCATTTACAAGTAGCTATGAAATTTCTTAATTATATTGATAATACAAAAATCCCTGAGACAGACCTCTATGACCGGGTGTTGATCAAATATCATAAGGCTCTTTATTCTTATAAGGTTGGCAATCCTCACGCTCGCAATGATATTGAACAATGTTTGTCTACTTTTTGAATATTTAGATTCTTTTGGTGTTGCTCAAAAAACTTAAAGAACAATTTGAGCGAATTCAACTAACGGTAGTTGCAGATCTGCAAATAGAATAGAACCTCCTCTGAAAAAAAGATTAAAATAAAGGGTAAAAACTTTATACTATTTTTCAGAAGGAGGTTTTATGATGGAGAAAAAAAGTTCATTATAAAAATGCATAAGGTTAAGAAGAACTGGGTAGCGATTGCTGTTACTTCCCTGGCCCTTCTTGTGGCTCCAAAAGGCCTTAGGGGCTTGAATCAGATGTGATCTATGCGGATGATACTAATCAAGTGGCCGATGTAAAAAGAACAGTCCGCTGTTCAGAGCAAGGACACGGAGCAAGCTATTTCAGACAAAGGGAGCTGAACCTTCTCAGCTGGAAGCAAAAGAACAGGCTTCTTCTAGCAAAGAAACTTATCAAGCTAGTGCGCAACCAATCCAACAGCTAAGGAACTGACGACGCAACAGGATAAAGAAGCTGAAACTACAAGAACTGACTCTAGACAGGAATTGACTCAGAAAGTAAGTGATGACTCTTCTGAAAAAGAATGATTCCTCCCAAGAGCCTAAAGTAGCCGATCAGGCTGAGTCAACTGACAAAGCTCAAGATGCATTACAGGCTAAACAAGATAGCAGAGCCAATGATCAAGAAGAAACTACCGAAAATGTAGCAAAAGCTACCGTTTCTGACAAGATTATAGCGACTCAAAGAAAGGGCGTTTGCCAGAACCAGCCCAAAAGAAAAGAATCAATAACCGAGAAAATGCTGGTTGCTCAAGCACAAGCTGCGCCGGTAAATACTGAGCATGATGACGATGTGTTGGCCCATATCAAGACGATTGATGGTAAGAAATACTATGTTCAGGATGATGGCTCAGTTAAGAAAAACTTTGCTGTTGAGCTAAACGGAAAAATTCTTTATTTTGATGCAGAAACTGGGGCTTTGGTTGATTCAAATGAATATCAGTTCCAGCAAGGAACCAGCAGTCTCAATAATGAGTTCACCCAAAAGAATGCTTTTTATGGTACGACTGACAAGGATATTGAGACTGTAGATGGCTATTTGACAGCAGACAGTTGGTATCGTCCAAAGTTCATCTTAAAAGATGGAAAAAAACATGGACGGCCTCGACAGAAACAGACTTGCGTCCCCTTTTAATGGCTTGGTGGCCTGACAAACGGACCCAGATCAATTACCTCAACTATATGAATCAAGAAAATCTGGGGATCGGTGCCTTTGAAAGTAAGACCGAGCAAGTTCTTTTTAACAAATGCTGTTCAGCAGGTACAGCGAAAAATTGAAGAAAAGAATTAGCAAAGAAGGCGACACAAAATGGTTGAGAACGCTGATGAGTGCTTTTTGTCAAAACTCAGCCAAATTGGAATATCAAGACAGAATCTGAAACTACTGGGACGAACAAGGACCATCTGCAAAGGTGGAGCCCTACTCTATACAAATAGTGATAAGACATCTCATGCCAACTCTAGATATCGTCTGCTTAACCGTACCCCTACTAGTCAAACAGGTACACCTAAATACTTCATCGACAAGTCAAATGGTGGTTATGAGTTCCTATTAGCCAATGATTTTGATAACTCTAATCCAGCTGTTCAGGCTGAGCAACTTAACTGGCTCCACTATATGATGAACTTCGAAGTATCGTGGCCAATGATCCAACTGCTAACTTTGACGGAGTCCGAGTTGACGCAGTGGACAATGTCAATGCGGACTTGCTCCAGATTGCCTCTGACTATTTCAAGTCTCGCTACAAGGTTGGAGAAAGTGAAGAAGAAGCCATCAAGCATCTGTCTATCTTGGAAGCTTGGTCAGATAACGACCCTGATTATAATAAGGATACAAAGGGTGCTCAACTAGCAATTGATAACAAACTTCGTCTATCCTTGCTATATTCTTTCATGCGTAAGCTTTCTATCCGTAGCGGAGTTGAGCCAACAATTACGAATAGTCTGAATGACCGTTCTTCTGAAAAGAAAAATGGCGAACGGATGGCTAACTATATCTTTGTTCGGGCTCATGATAGTGAAGTGCAAACCGTTATTGCCGACATCATCCGAGAAAATATCAATCCAAATACAGATGGTTTGACCTTTACCATGGATGAACTCAAGCAAGCCTTCAAGATCTACAACGAAGATATGCGCAAGGCGGACAAGAAGTATACGCAGTTCAATATCCCAACTGCTCATGCTCTCATGCTCTCCAATAAAGACTCCATCACTCGAGTCTACTATGGTGATCTCTACACAGATGACGGCCAATACATGGAGAAAAAATCTCCATACCACGATGCTATCGATGCACTGTTGCGTGCTCGGATTAAGTATGTAGCTGGTGGACAGGACATGAAAGTCACATATATGGGTGTACCTCGTGAGGCGGATAAATGGTCTTACAATGGAATTTTGACTTCTGTTCGCTACGGTACTGGTGCCAATGAAGCGACAGATGAAGGAACAGCAGAGACTCGTACCCAAGGGATGGCAGTTATTGCTTCAAACAATCCGAATCTTAAACTGAACGAGTGGGATAAACTGCAAGTCAATATGGGAGCAGCCCATAAGAATCAATACTACCGTCCTGTGCTCTTGACGACCAAAGATGGCATTTCCCGCTATCTAACTGACGAAGAAGTGCCACAATCGCTCTGGAAGAAGACGGATGCCAATGGTATTTTGACCTTTGATATGAATGATATCGCTGGCTATAGCAATGTCCAAGTTTCTGGTTATCTGGCTGTTTGGGTACCAGTTGGTGCTAAAGAGAATCAGGATGCTCGTGTAACAGCCAGCAAGAAGAAAAATGCCAGCGGTCAGGTTTATGAATCTAGTCCTGCTCTTGATTCTCAGCTGATTTACGAAGGCTTCTCTAATTTCCAAGACTTTGCAACCCGCGATGACCAATATACCAATAAGGTCATTGCTAAAAATGTTAACCTCTTCAAGGAATGGGGAGTGACTTCATTTGAGTTGCCACCTCAGTATGTATCAAGTCAGGATGGTACATTCCTAGATTCTATCATCCAAAATGGTTATGCCTTTGAAGATCGCTATGATATGGCAATGAGCAAGAACAATAAATATGGTTCTTTAGATGACCTGCTCAATGCTCTCCGTGCTCTTCACAGTGTCAATATCCAAGCCATTGCGGACTGGGTGCCAGACCAAATCTACAACCTGCCAGGTAAAGAAGTGGTAACGGCAACTCGTGTCAATAACTACGGAACCTACCGGGAAGGCGCAGAAATCAAAGAAAAACTTTATGTGGCTAATAGTAAGACCAATGGGACAGATTACCAAGGCAAGTATGGTGGGGCCTTCCTAGATGAGCTTAAAGCTAAATATCCAGAAATTTTTGAACGAGTACAGATTTCTAATGGTCAAAAGATGACAACGGACGAGAAGATTACTAAGTGGTCGGCTAAGTACTTCAACGGAACAAATATCTTGGGCCGTGGTGCTTACTATGTTCTTAAAGACTGGGGAAGCAAAGAATACCTGTCTAACAAGAATGGAGAGACAGCATTACCTAAACAGCTGGTCAATAAAGAAGCTTCTACTGGATTTGTAAAAGACACAAATGGCTTTAAGTTCTATTCAACTAGTGGTAATCAAGCTAAAGACACTTTTATCCAAGATGAAAACGGCAATTGGTATTACTTTGACAATCAAGGCTATCTAGTGACAGGGGCTCGTGAGATTGATGGCAAGCAGCTTTACTTCATGAAAAAAATGGGGTTCAGTTGCGTGATGCTTTACAAGAAGATGAAAATGGCAATCAGTATTACTATGATAAGACTGGTGCCAAGGTTCTCAACCGTTACTACACTTCTGATGGCCAAAACTGGCGTTATTTTGACGACAAGGGTGTTATGGCTCGAGGTCTCGTCAAGATAGGAGATGGCCAGCAATACTTTGACCAAAAATGGTTATCAAGTCAAGGGGCAAGGTTGTACGTGCTAAGGATGGCAAACTTCGATACTTTGATAAGGATTCAGGAAATGCTGTTATCAATCGTTTTTGCTCAGGGTGACAACCCAAGTGATTGGTACTATTTCGGTGCAGATGGTGTCGCTCTAACGGGCCTTCAGAAGATTGGTCAGCAAACTCTTTATTTCGACCAAGATGGTAAGCAAGTCAAGGGTCAAGTAGTGACATTAGCAGATAAGAGTATCCGTTACTTTGATGCCAATTCAGGAGAGATGGCCGTCAACAAATTTGCAGAAGGTGCAAAGAATGAATGGTATTACTTTGATCAAGACGGCAAAGCTGTAACGGGTCTTAAGACAATTAACAATCAAGTTCTCTACTTCGGCCAAGATGGCAAGCAGGTCAAGGGCCAAGTTGTCTATGTTAATGGTGCTGAACGATACTTTGATCCGAAGTCAGGTGATATGGTTCGTAACAAATGGATTCGTCTAGAAGACGGAACCTGGATGTACTTTGACCGAAATGGTAGAGGCAGACGCTTTGGCAGAAACTAATCAAGAAAGAGCATAAGCTAAATGATACTTGATTTTTAGCTTTCCAAGACTCAAAAAAACGATAACTCCTTATTTGGAAGTTGTCGTTTTTTTACTGTCTAAAAATAAGAGTACTTTTAACTCAAAAGTCAATAGAATTGCATTGATCAGACTTATTTTATCTCTTTCTTTTTTTCAATAGATAGGAGCAGAGCAATTACGCCGATAAAGCTGAAGATTAGCCAACTAGCATTCATATTCCAAAGAGCTAGACTGGAGAAAATCATAGTTCCCAGAGGAACGGAGAAGGAAAAAGAGCAAACTTAGAAAGCTAGAAGTCTGAGCGAGAACATTGGAAGGTAGCTTACTTAGCAAGAGGGTGTTGATTTTGGGATTGATCTTGCCGGAAGCATAAGCAAGAAAAAAATCCAAAAAGTAATACCGACGAAAAACGGGCAGATGTAAGAAGTTACTGATAGCAAGCAGAATCATCATAACAGCGGCCCAGATGATGAGCTGATTTAGTGATAGACGGCTGAAGTAATCGTTGGGAGTCAAACTAGCAATGACCATAGCTAGGACAAGCGTCGTCTGAAGAATCAAGAGTGACTGGCTAAAAGATAGATGAAAGATGGGGTTGTCTAGCAAATAGAGATTATAAAGTGCTATAAGTGAACCTGCCATAGCGTTAATGACCAAGATTTGAGCCAGCAACTTGAGAAAGTTGTTAGATCCCTCCTGCTCAAAAGATGAGTTTGGAAGATGTATACATTTTTCAGTTCTTCCTTGAGAGGAGGTTTATTCTCAGAAATGGTTACTGGATCATGGGTCAATCGACGTCGGACGAGATAGAGGGTGGTAGAGGATAGCAGGAAGGTTAAAGAATTGACTAAAGCTACTAGGAAAAAGTTTTTGCTGGCTGATCGCTAAGAGCCAAACTCCTAAAAGCCTGACCAGCTAGACTACAAAGAAAAACTGATAAGCTGGGTAAAGGAGAAGGCCTCCATTAGATCTTGCTCGGGAATATTCTTTTTCAAAATTGGCATTTGCAGACCACTTCGATAGTCGCTGATAATATCAGAAAGAATATTCATGAAGCAGACCACTGAAAAAGGCTAGATAAGAGCTGGAGCGAGTCATGATGGCAACAAGTATAAAGAGCAGGGCTTGTACATAACCAAAATGAATCAGCCAGCGAGCTTTATGGATGGTCTTATCTGCTTTGATGCCGACGAAGATAGTAAAGAAAGTCGGAACCAGGACAATAAAATTAGCAACAGCAATAGCAAACTTGGGGTTGGGCATGCTGAGGCAAATACAACAAAAAAACAATATTGAAAATAGAAGCTCCTGAGGTGTTGAAGATTCGGGAGAGGCTAATAAAAAGAAAAATAATTTATTCCGTAAGGCAAGTTTCATAAAAAAATCTCCTTTAGTAATGAATGGGTTGAAAGATTTTTTTCAAAAAAATAGTCAATAACTACAAGGCCTTGATAGTTTTGATTATAGCAGGAAAAGTCTTGATTTCAATAGCTTTTTCCGCAAGTGGTCAAGTCTCCTAGGTAAGTGGTCAGGTTCTAAAAAGTGACTTGCGAGAGCTCTTTCTAGTTTTAGTATAAAAATAAAAGATTTAAGAAGTAGAAAATATTGCATATATTCAACGAATTTGTGGAAATTGTTGAAATTAGTAAGCTAGAGATCGTCTAGTATCAAAAATCTCCACTTTTTAACTCAAAAATCTTAGAGTTTAAAAAGTGGAGGTTCGTTTTATTTGCTATATTTTTTTGAAAAGCAGCTTCGAGAGCTTCTTGGTAGTAATCAGCGCTATGCTGGCAGTCTAAGATATGGAAGACATCAACTGCCTTTTCCATCTGAGCGAGCCCTTCTTTCTTTTGTCCTTTCAAACAAGCTAATTCTCCCTGAGCAAAGAGATAGACAATTCGAAAGTAAGTCTCATTTTCTTCATAAAAAGTGTCGCTCAATGACTTGTTGGAAATAGTCTGCATGGGTGATATCTTCCTGACTGATGGCTAGTAAATATCCATTCAGAAAAAGTGGTATGCAAGGTGTTACGATTGTTTGCAAATAAGGGTGTAAAAAATCATTTCTTGAGAGGATTTCTTTGGTGTATTGGGAAAACAAGTCTAGAGATAAAACTGGAGTACAGACAGAGAATAGATTGAGTTCATAGCGACCCCCAAATATCAACTGAAAAGAGGTAATCATGGAGGAAATCTAGCTCGTTTGGGCTGGCCTTTTTCAGATTCCTTTAGGGCACAGAGATAAGCCTTTACAATCAGGCGATCAACCCAATCGCTAGCGCGCTTGCTTTTTGAGTGATTTTTTTCTTTTTTTCCAGATAAAGTTCTTCTAATAATTCAAGCTGATTGGATTGCAGCAGGTCTTGAATTTGACTTAGGAGTTCCTTGTGAGAATGATGATCCCGGATGCCAGCTGCAACTGTAAATTCTTCTGTTTCTGTGTGAATGGCGCTGAGCGCGCTGAAAAGTTTCTGAGCTGATAGCTCGCTCTGCCAATTTTCAAAGCGGGAAAGCATGGACTTTGAGAATTCTCCGCCAGTGGCTTCAGATAAAGAGATGTGCCTTGCCTCTCAGAAAAAAATCTAAAAAAACTTGTCCTAGTTGTGCCATTGTCTTCCCTCCTTGCCATTTATTATAACAAAATAATTTTTCAATAACAGCGGAGCGACTAAACATGATATAATAAAAGAAAAAAACAAAGAGGAACTTATGTTAAATATACAAGAAATTCGCAAAAAAATCCAGATGGTTTGGCTTTTTGAAAAAGAAGCTAGACTTGGCTGAAGAATTAAAAAGAACGCAATGCTGAGATTTTAGATGTTCAGGATATTGTTGCTAGTGGGAGAGTCCAGTATGAGGATGGACTCTATTTCTTAGATTATGAACTTTCTTATACTATTACTTTGGCTTCTAGTCGCAGTATGGAGCCCGTGGAGCGAAAAAGAATCTTACCTGGTTAATGAAATTTTTATGGAAGATGGACAAGTCGCTTCTCAGGAAATGATTGATCAGGATCTGGTGCTTCCCATTGAAAAATGGTGAGATAAATGTTGCAGAAAGTGTAGCTGACAATATCCTTTTGAATATTCCCCTAAAAGTTTTGACAGCTGCTGAAGAGGCTGGCTCAGACTTGCCAACAGGAAAAAGATTGGCAGGTTATGACAGAGGATGATTATCAGAAGTACCAAGCAGACAAAAAAGAAGAGAATAGTCCATTTGCAGGTTTACAAGGCCTTTTTGATGAATGAGGGATAAAATTTTCTAGAAAAAAATTGGAATTAAAAGATAATTTGGTATACTAAGATAATAAAATAAATTGGACAAGCTTTCTTGTCGAAAAAAAGGAGTTATTATGGATACATTTTTCTTTCCAACTTGGCTAATACTAGGTGCAATTGTTTTGGTTATTGTACTTGTTCTTTTGGCTAAGGGATATGTCAATGCTCGACCAAATGAAGTAGTCGTCATCACAGGGCTTCGCAAACAACGCCATTTGCGAGGTAAAGCTGGATTTTATGATTCCTTTTGTTGAACAGCGCTCTTATCTGGATATTGAGCAATTCTCAACAGATGTTCGTACATCTGAGGCGGTACCAACTCTAGACTTCATTAATGTTCGTGCTGATGCAGCAGTCAAGCTGAAAATCGGAACGACTGACGAAATGATTGCCCGTGCGGCAGAAAACTTCCTTAATTGGAATACAACTGATATTTCTAACTCTGTTCAAGATGTCTTGGAAGGAAATCTTCGTGAAGTAATCGGTCAGATGGAATTACGCAAGATGGTCAATGACCGTCAGGAATTTGCCTCAAAAAGTGCAGGATAACGTAGCTCCTGATTTGGCTAAAATGGGCTTGGAAGTCATCGCTTTCACTGTCCAATCTTTTTCAGATGAAGGTGGCGTGATTGATAATCTCGGTATTGAAAAATGTCGAAACCATCAAAAAGATGCCTTAATTGCAAAGGCCAAAGCTGAACGTGAGCGCAAGGAAGTAGAAGCTGAGCAAGACAAATTAGCAAATGACAAGCGGGTAGCTGCTGACTTGGAAATTGCTCAAAAAGCAAAAATGAGTTGAAGCTGAAGCAAGCAGCCCTCAAGCAGGAAGCAGATATTGCTCAAGCTAAGGCTGATGCAGCCAAAGGGATCGAGGCAGAGATTCAGCGCCGTGAACAAGAACGTGTAGCTGCTGAAGCTAATATCATGAAGCAAGAGAAGGAAGCTGAAGTCAAGGAACGTGAAGTTAAGGTCCGTGAGCAAGAACTGGATGCTAACATCCGCAAACAGGCTGAGGCTGAAAAATACTCTCGCCAACAAGCGGCGGAAGCACAATTGATTGAGCGTCAACGTCAAGCCGAGGCAGAACTCTTTGAAACACAAAAAGAAGCCGAAGCCCGCAAGGCTCAAGCCGAGGCTGAAAAATTTGCGCAACTGCAAGAAGCCGAAGCTATTGAAGCTAAAGGACGTGCTGAAGCAGAAGCGATTCGTCTTAAGCTAGAAGCCGAAGCTCAAGGTTTGGATAAAAAAAGCAGAAGCAATGAAGAAGATGCAGGAAGCTGCCATTACTGAGATGATTGTAGACAAACTGCCAGAAATTGCCCGTGCTGTAGCAGAGCCGCTTACTAAAGTGGACAAAATCACCATGTATGGTGAAGGCAATGCTTCTAAGATGGTTGGTGATATCATGCAGAGTATTGACCAAGTATCGCAAGGTGCAGGCTTCGATATCCGCCAACTCCTAGCAGGCGCTCTTGGTGTTAATATGACTGTCAATAAGCTTAAACAAGATGAACAGCCAGTGATTGAAGCTCAAGAAATTACGACTGATGACAAGAAATAAAAATGATTAGGATGAGGCTCGCCTTCATCCTATTTTTTTACCTAGGGATTTTCTTCTTCGAACATTTCAAGATAAATTCTTTATTTTATAGCTTAAACATGATAAAATAAAAACAAACTAACTATAGGAGAAAAAAATGACTAAAAGCAAATTTTTGGTGTTGTTGGTATGGCCGTTATGGGTCGTAACCTTGCTCTTAATATTGAATCTCGTGGCTATACAGTAGCCATCTACAATCGTTCAGCAAACAAAACAGAAGACGTGATTGCTTGCCATCCTGAAAAGAACTTTGTGCCAAGCTATGACGTTGAAAGCTTTGTAAACTCAATCGAAAAACCTCGCCGTATCATGCTCATGGTTCAAGCTGGACCTGGTACAGATGCGACTATCCAAGCACTTCTTCCACACTTGGATAAAGGTGATATCTTGATTGACGGAGGAAACACTTTCTATAAAGATACTATCCGTCGTAACGAAGAGTTAGCAAACTCAGGCATCAACTTTATCGGTACTGGTGTCTCTGGTGGTGAAAAAGGTGCCCTCGAAGGTCCTTCTATCATGCCCGGTGGACAAAAAGAAGCATACGAATTGGTAGCAGATGTTCTCGAAGAAATCTCTGCTAAAGCACCAGAAGATGGTAAACCATGTGTGACTTACATCGGCCCTGACGGAGCTGGTCACTATGTGAAAATGGTCCACAACGGTATCGAGTATGGTGATATGCAATTGATCGCAGAGAGCTACGACCTCATGCAACACTTGCTCGGTCTTTCTGCAGAAGACATGGCTGAAATCTTTACTGAGTGGAACAAGGGCGAGCTTGATAGCTACTTGATTGAAATCACTGCTGATATCTTGAGTCGCAAAGACGATGAAGGTCAAGATGGTCCAATCGTAGACTACATTCTCGATGCTGCAGGAAACAAAGGAACTGGTAAGTGGACTAGCCAATCAGCGCTTGACCTAGGCGTGCCATTGTCACTCATTACGGAGTCTGTGTTTGCCCGCTATATTTCTGCTTACAAAGAAGAACGTGTACATGCTAGCAAAGTCTTGCCAAAACCAGCTGCCTTCAAATTTGAAGGAGATAAGGCTGAGTTGATCGAAAAGATCCGTCAAGCTCTTTACTTCTCAAAAAAATCATTTCTTACGCTCAAGGTTTTGCGCAATTGCGTGTAGCTTCTCGTGAAAACAATTGGAACCTACCATTTGCAGATATTGCTTCTATCTGGCGCGATGGCTGTATCATCCGTTCTCGTTTCTTGCAAAAGATTACAGATGCTTATAACCGTGATGCTGACTTAGCTAACTTGCTTTTTGGATGAGTACTTCCTTGATGTAACTGCTAAATATCAACAATCAGTGCGTGATATCGTAGCTCTTGCTGTTCAAGCTGGTGTACCAGTACCTACTTTCTCAGCAGCTATTACTTACTTTGATAGCTACCGTTCGGCAGATCTACCGGCTAACTTGATCCAAGCACAACGTGACTACTTTGGAGCACACACATATCAGCGTAAAGATAAAGAAGGTACTTTCCACTATTCTTGGTACGACGAAAAATAGGACGATGGGTCAATGGCGAAGCGGATTTTATTAGTTGAAAATGAAAAGAATCTAGCACGATTTATCATGTTGGAATTACAAAAGGAAAGTTATCAAGTAGACCTAGCGGAAACAGGACAAAAGGGACTAGCTCTAGCAAAGGAAAACGATTATGATTTACTTTTACTAAATAATCAATTGGCTGATGGAACAGCCTTCGCCTTTGCTCAACAATTAAGTTTATTAAAACCAGCTGCAGTTATCATTGTAATGGTGAGTCGAGATGAAATTGCGGATTCAGCTGAAGAGATTCAGCAATTTGCAGTTTCTTATATGGTAAAACCCTTTATTATTAGTGACCGGTTGATAAAATTTCTGCTATTTTTTTCGTGGAAGAGATTTTTATTGATCAGAAATGTAGCCAGTTAAAAGTTCCTACCGCTTATCGTAATCTGCGGGTTGATTTGAAAAATCATACGGTTTATCGAGGGGAAGAAATTATTGCTTTGACGAGACGAGAGTACGATTTACTAGTGACTCTAATGAGCAGTAATAAGGTGATGAGCCGTGAGCAACTGTTAGACCGAGTGTGGAAGTATGAAAGTGCATCTGAGACCAATATAGTGGATGTATATATTCGTTACCTCCGCAGTAAAATCGATCTTCCTGGACAAGAAAGTTATATTAAAACTGTTCGTGGAATTGGTTATTCCATGCAGGGTTGATTTATTAAAAACTCTAATTCTCAAAAGAATTAGAGTTTTTTTATTTGAGTTTTAGTCAAAAATTAGCCAGAGAAACGCAATCGTTTTGCTTAAAATGTATAGACTGATCTCACCTATTAAAAAAACAAGAAAGAAGATAATTCAAAAACAGGGATCTATATTATTATGTTGAGTGTGAGTTTTAAAGAGCCTGATAAATCAACTTTTTTTGCAGGTTAGTGAAAATGAAGGTGGGAAAAGAGAGAATAAAGAGGAAATCATAAAAAAATAAAAATTTTTATGAAAAACCCTTTACAAAAATTAAAAAAGTGATAAAAATAGTAGTGTGCAATGCAAACGATTTCATATAGAAGTTTGTAAAAAGAAGGAGGTCTGGATGATGAAAAATTCATTCAAGAACATTTTTTTAGCTTTGAATTTTGGCAGAAATTCGGTAAAAGCTTTTAATGGTGGTTGTTGCGGTTATGCCCGCAGCTGGTCTAATGATTAGTATTGGTAAGTCGCTTCCAATGATTAATCCTAATTTTGGTGTGTTGGTAACGACAGGTGGCGTTTTAGAGCAAAATTGGTTGGGGTGTTATTGGGAACCTCCATGTACTCTTTTGCTCTTGCAATCGGGGGAAGTTGGGCTAAAGAGCGTGCCGGTGGTGCCTTTGCAGCAGGTCTATCTTTTATCCTGATTAACCGTATCACTGGTGTGATATTTGGTGTTTCTGGTGACATGTTAAAAAAATCCAGATGCAACTGTTCACACTCTTTTTAGGGTGGAACAATTAAGGTTTCTGATTATTTTATCAGCGTTTTAGAATCGCCTGCCCTAAACATGGGGGTATTTGTCGGAATTATCGCTGGTTTTGTTGGAGCAACTGCTTACAACAAATACTATAACTTCCGTAAATTGCCAGATGCACTTTCATTCTTTAACGGGAAACGTTTTGTTCCATTTGTTGTAATTTTGCGTTCTGCGATTGTTGCGATCGTACTTTCATTTGTATGGCCAGTTATCCAAACTGGAATCAATAACTTTGGTATTTGGATTGCTAATTCACAAGATACTGCGCCAGTTCTTGCACCATTCTTATATGGTACTTTGGAACGTCTCTTGCTTCCATTTGGATTGCATCATATGTTGACAATCCCAATGAACTATACTGCTCTTGGTGGAACATATGAAGTGTTAACTGGTGCAGCAAAAGGTACACAAGTATTCGGACAAGACCCTCTTTGGCTTGCATGGGTAACTGACCTTGTTAACCTTAAAGGTTCAAATATGGCAAGCTACAATCAATTGCTTGAAGCATACCATCCAGCCCGCTTTTAAAAGTTGGACAAATGATTGGTTCATTTGGTATTTTTGATGGGGTAGCTGCAGCTATCTACCGCAATGTAGATGCTGACAAAAAAACACAAATATAAAGGTATGATGATTGCAACTGCATTGGCAACCTTCTTGACAGGGGTTACTGAGCCAATCGAGTACATGTTCATGTTTGTAGCAACCTCTTTACCTGATTTACTCAGTTGTTCAGGGTGCTGCTTTTGCAATGGCTGATATCGTCAACCTTCGTGTACACTCATTCGGTTCTATCGAATTCTTAACTCGTACTCCATTGGCAATCAATGCTGGTTTGGGAATGGATATCATTAACTTCATTTGGGTAACGATCCTCTTTGGAGTCATCATGTACTTCATCGCAAACTTCATGATTAAGAAATTCAACTACGCAACTCCAGGACGTAATGGTAACTATGAAACTGCAGATGGATCAGATGAAGCTTCTTCATCAGAAGCTGGCAGTGGCAAGGTTGCAGAAGCATCTCAAGCTGTCAATGTTATCAATTTGCTAGGCGGTCGTGCTAATATCGTTGACGTAGATGCATGTATGACTCGTCTTCGTGTGACTGTCAAGGATGCTGAAAAGGTTGGAACTGAAGAGCAATGGAAGGCTGAAGGCGCTATGGGCTTGGTTATGAAAGGTCAAGGTGTTCAGGCTATCTATGGACCAAAAAGCTGACGTTCTTAAATCTGATATCCAAGACTTGCTGGATTCTGGTGAAGTGATTCCTGAAACTCTTCCAAGCCAAAAAGCAGAATCAGCAGCTACTGAAGTTGCCTACAAAGGTGTAACAGAAGAAGTAGAAACTGTTGCAGATGGTCAAGTCATCGCAATTGATGATGTTAAAGATCCAGTATTCTCACAAAAGATGATGGGAGATGGATTTGCTGTTGAGCCAGAAAATGGTATGATTTACTCACCTGTTTCAGGTACTGTAACAAGCGTATTCCCTACGAAGCATGCTTTAGGTCTTTTGACAGAAAATGGTTTAGAAGTGTTGGTTCACATCGGCTTAGACACTGTCAGCTTAGAAGGTCAACCATTTGAAGTTCATGTTTCAGAAGGCCAAAAGGTTGCTGCAGGTGATTTACTTGTGACAGCTGATTTGGAAGCTATCAAGGCAGCTGGTCGTGAAACTTCAACAGTTGTTGTCTTCACAAAATGCGGCAGCTATCAAGTCTGTGACTGTAGAAAAAAACTTGGTCAAGCATCTGCTAAGACAGTTGTTGCTAAGGTTGAATTGTAAAATAGAAAAGAGAAATTATGGCGAAATTCCTGACATTAAATACTCATAGTTGGATGGAAGAAGAGCAAGAAATCAAGCTAAATCAGCTTGCAGAACGTATTCTTCAAGAAAAAATATGATGTCATTTGCCTGCAGGAAGTCAATCAATTAATGGAGTCTGAACAGGTTGTTCAGGCTCCTTTTATCAGGCAGTTGAAGGAGCGATTGCGATTCATCAGGATCACTTTGCCCTTTGTCTAGTAGAAAAAAATTGGCAAAAAGCAGGACTGGACTATCATTGGTCCTGGGCTTATAATCATATTGGGTTTGACATTTATAATGAAGGTGTGACGATTCTATCCAAGAATCCTTTGACTCCTAAAGAAGTTTTGGTCTCAGAAGTGAATGATCCTAGTGATTACCACACCCGCAAGGTTTTGTTAGCGGAGACTGAGGTAGAGGGTCAATTGATGACTATCGCCTCTTGCCATCTATCTTGGTGGGACAAGGGCTTCCAAGGGGAGTGGTCTAAGCTTGAAGAAGAGCTTGTCAAGGTCAAAACTCCTCTGGTTCTCATGGGTGATTTTTAACAATCCTGTTGATTACGAAGGCTATCAGCATATATTAAAAAGCCCACTCAAATTGCAGGATAGTCATAAGGTTGCTCGAAAGATTAGTGGTAAGGCAACAGTTGAAGGCGCCATTGCTGGCTGGGATGGCAACCAAGATGCTCTGAAGATTGATTATATCTTTACAAGTCAAGGCATCCAAATTGAAAGCTCTGCTGTGGTCTTTGACGGAAAGGAAACCCCTGTTGTCAGTGACCATTTCGGTTTTAGAAGTAGAGGCAAAATTTTTAGAAAAAAATAGTTTCAAGTTAAATGAACTGTACTAGCGAGGTTAGCTTAAAAGCCTAACTTTCGAGTTTCAGTTCAACTTGGAACTTTTTTATTTAAGAGAATATCTTTTTGGGAGAAATTGTCAAAAGTTTTTAAATTACTATTAGTCAAAAATTCACCTCCTACTCGTAATGGGCTTCCTTGCATCATGGTATCAAAAATAATTTGTCCATCTTTAATTTCAAACATGACTTGCCATGTCGATCCTTCTATGTTATTGAAGCCACCTCCAATGATTACAACTTCACCTCTCTTGCGGTGTCCCATTAACAATATCTTCTCAGCGGGTTTGATCCCAATCAATCTGAACAGATTCTACTTTAGGACTTAAAGATTTCACAAAAATCTGCGAGGTTATTTTTCGTGTTTTTAAGTAAGCTAACTGTTTTTTTCTTCGGCGCTTTGATAATTTTGTTGATCAATTCCTCCGAATAAATCATTATTTTGAACTGCCACAATTGTTCCTCCTATGATAAGAGCTGATGCGATTGCAAGGATGAGCATTTTTTTCTTTTTCATTATTTTTTCCTATAGAGATAATTTTTCTAGCATTATAATACAAGAGGATTCTTTTTTTAAGTATGAAATGTAGGGGAAATACTTTTTAACTCTTCTGCGTACTAATTTAGATTTGCCTTACTTTTGTTATGGGCAAAATTATGGTAAAAATAGAGTATTAAGATTTGAGGAGGAAATCGTATGCGTTGTCCAAAATGTGGCGGGAGCAAATCCAGTGTTATCGATAGCCGTCAAGCTGAGGATGGAAATACTATTCGTCGCCGTCGTGAATGCGAAGATTGCCAGCATCGATTTACAACTTATGAACGGGTAGAAGAGAGAACCCCGGTCGTCGTCAAAAAGGACGGGACTAGGGAGCAATTTTCAAGAGACAAGATTTTTTTAATGGCATTATTCGCTCAGCTCAGAAGCGTCCGGTTTCAAGTGATGAGATAGAAGCTTTGGTTAATCGCATTGAGCAGAAAGTACGAAGTAGCAGTGATAATGAAATTAGCAGTGACTTTATCGGGAATCTTGTTATGGATGAACTAGCTGAATTGGATGAGATTACCTATGTTCGCTTCGCCAGTGTTTATCGTAGTTTTAAAGATGTTGGTGAATTAGAAAGTCTGCTTCAGCAAATTACTAAGGGTGTAAAAAAAGAAGAGAGAAGAATAGATGAGGCCAAACGATCAGTTTTCTTATTTGAAAAAAACAATCTGGTTAGTCAAGATACAAACAATCTGATCCGTCTTTATCTGCCGATTATTGGTCGAGAAGCAGTCAGTCTCTATCTGTACTGTCTGGCTTTTTGGGACAACGGTCATCAGGCCTATACCTTTGGCCATATTTTTGAATCATCTGAATATGGGAATGGAAGTCTTAAAGACGAGCTTTGAACGCTTAGTGCCATGAACTTGCTAGAACTCTATCAAGGAGAGTCGACTTATCAGATCAAACTTTTTCAGTTTGCTTTCAGCGGATGAATTTTTTTCCAGCATCACGTTTATAAACGGCTTTTAGAAAAGAAAAATTGGTGAAACGGCTGTTGAAGCTTTAATGGGAAGTCAGCCTCAGGGGCAACCTTTGGCCAGGAAATTATCGACAGTCTTTGATGTGGAAGATGAAATTGGAGTGGTTAAGAAGAAGCAAGCAGACTTTGATCTGACCAACTTTAAGCGAAGAATGGCTCAGGAAAAATTTACGTTTTGCTGATGAAAAAGAAGATTTACTAGATTTGTTTGCCATTGCTGAGCAACAAAACTGGACTTGGTATGAAACTTATGTATTGGCTAGAGAAACAGCGATTTCTCATGTTATTTCTGTCGAGCGTATGAAGCAAAAAAATTGGCTCAAAAACGTGTCAATGAGAAATTTACTCAGGATGAACAAATCATAATCCGCGCTGCCAAGAGTAAGGTGCCAATGCTTTTTCTTAGCAGAGCTTAAAAAAAGCGTCAGGCGACGATTACCCAATCAGAAAGACAACTTTTTGTTGGACTTGGCTAAGTTAGGCCTTTTAGATGAGGTCATCAATATTGTCTTGCTTCTGACTTTAAATAAGGTTGATTCAGCCAATCTGAATGAGAAGTACGCTCTAAAAGTCGCCAATGATTTTGCCTATCAAAAGGTGACTAGTGCTGAGGAAGCTGTTCTGAAAAATCCGCGAGCGCAACCAGCAAAGCCAGAGTAGACCAGTTAAATCTAGCCAGACAGTTGCTAAAAGCAATGTTCCTGAATGGAGCCAGCCAGATTATAAAAAAATGAAACAAGTGCAGAGGAGCAGGCGGAGTTAGAAGAACTGAAACGTCGTCAGCTTGCTAAGATAGAACAAGGAGGTGACTAGATGGAAAAGATTGGAGAGACCCTTTCACATAAAAATCCTGCCCGCCAATTCAACTATGAGGAGTTAGTCCGTCAAATCGTAGAAGATCCTGATGTGGCAGCATTTATTAAGCAAGAAAAACTCAGTCAATCTGAAATTTCCCGCAGCATCTCGAAGTTTAATCAATACATCAGTGAGCGGAATCGATTTTTGCTGGGAGATGAAGCCTATATTGCCAAGGGCTATAAGCCAATTTTGATTAAAAATGCAGGCTATGCGGATGTTTCCTACGAGGAGACTCCAGAGCTAGTCGAGCAGCAAAAGAATGAAGCGATTAAGAGTAGACTTAACCTGATCAATCTGCCTAGTAGCCTCAAGGAAGCTAGTCTAGCTCAGGTTTATATAGACGATGTTGGTCGCCGCAAGGCTTTTGTACTGTTGAGCGACTTTGTTGCTAAGTTTCCTCATTATCAGAAAGCTGTTTATCTCTATGGGGATTTTGGGGTCGGCAAGAGCTACATGATGGCTGCTCTGGCGCATGATTTGTCAGAAAAACGCAGTGTTTCAACGACTTTGCTCCACTATCCGAGCTTTGTTTTGGATGTTAAGAATGCGATCAGCTCTGGCTTGGTCAAGGAGAAGATTGACCAGGTCAAGACAGCTCAAGTGCTGATTTTGGACGATATCGGTGCTGAGCAATCTAGCCCTTGGATGAGGGATGAGATTTTGCAGGTCATTCTCCAGCACCGTATGCAGGAAAATCTGCCAACTTTCTTTACTTCTAACTTTAGTTTTGCGGATTTAGAGCGTCACTTTGCCAGCTCTAAGAATGGTGATGAGACTTGGCAGGCCAAGCGGGTTATGGAGCGGATTAAGTTTCTGGCTCAGGAGGTACGCCTAGAAGGAGAGAACCGCCGATGAATGAAACGATTAACTTGATGAAGGCTCACGTCTGTTCGCCGCTTTACGGAGGAGCAGATTTCGGATAAGGAATTACGTGCCATCATTGATGCTGGACGGGCTGCTTCCAGTTGGAAGAATTTCCAGTCATACTCTATCATTGTGGTGCGAAGCAAAAAGAAAAAAGAAGCCCTCTTTGACGTGGTCCCCCAAGAAGCCATTCGGCAGTCTTCGGCCTTCTTGCTTTTTGTTGGCGACCTCAATCGAGCTCAAAATGGCGTTCACATGCATACGGAGAAATTTTACCCTGAGGGGACAGAGAATCTCCTGATTAGCTCAGTAGATGCTGCTTTGGCAGGGCAAAAATACTCTCTTAGCAGCTGAAAGTTTGGGCTACGGCGGAGTAATTATTGGGCTGGTTCGTTATGCTGCCAGTCAAATAGCAGAGCTTTTCAAACTACCAGACTACACTTACCCAGTTTTTGGGATTGCTCTGGGAACTCCTAACCAGAACCATGCAGTCAAGCCACGTTTGCCTTATGAAGCAGTGGTCTTTGAGGAAGAATATCGTGAACAGGATTGTTCAACTATTCAAGCCTATGACCGCGTGCAGACTGAATATGCCGGCGAGCGAGCTAAGGAAACCTGGAGTCAGCGCCTAGCTGCTCAATTTGGTCAGGAGCCTAATCAGGCTATTGATCAACTGTTCAAAGAAAAAGAAATTAGAAAAAAATAGGACGGAGTTTGGCTCTGTTCTAAAGAATGAAAGAGGAAAAACATGGCCTTACCAACTATTGCCATTGTCGGCCGGCCTAATGTCGGCAAGTCAACGCTTTTCAATCGGATTGCCGGTGAGCGGATTTCCATTGTAGAAGATGTCGAAGGGGTGACCCGCGACCGAATCTATGCGACAGCAGATTGGCTTAATCGTAAGTTTAGTATTATTGATACGGGCGGAATAGACGATGTTGACGCGCCTTTTTATGGAACAAATCAAACACCAGTGCTGAGATCGCCATGGACGAAGCAGATGTCATTGTTTTTGTCGTATCTGGCAAGGAAGGTATTACGGATGCGGACGAGTATGTGGCTCGCATGCTCTACAAGACCCATAAGCCGATTATCCTAGCAGTCAATAAGGTGGATAATCCTGAAATGCGCAATGAGATTTTTTTGATTTCTATGCGCTGGGCTTTAGGGCGATCCATTCCCGGTTTCTTCGGTCCACGGGATTGGTACTGGAGATGTTCTTGACGCCATCGTTGAAAAATCTTCCAAACGAAGAAGTGGCAGAAAAATCCTGATATGATTAAGTTTAGTCTGATTGGCCGTCCTAATGTTGGCAAGTCTAGCTTGATCAATGCCATCCTAGGTGAGGATAGGGTTATTGCCAGTCCTGTTGCCGGTACTACGCGTGACGCCATTGATACGGTCTTTACGGACAGTGAAGGTCAGGAATTTACCATGATCGACACGGCTGGTATGCGCAAGTCAGGCAAGGTCTATGAAAATACGGAGAAATACTCTGTCATGCGGGCTATGCGGGCCATTGACCGCTCAGATGTCGTTCTGATGGTGCTCAATGCCGAAGAAGGAATTCGTGAGTACGACAAGCGAATCGCTGGCTTTGCCCATGAAGCAGGAAAGGGTATTGTTATCGTCGTTAATAAATGGGATACACTGGAAAAAGATAACCATACTATGAAAGATTGGGAAGCAGATATCCGAGACCAGTTCCAGTATCTGTCTTACGCGCCGATTATCTTTGTCTCTGCTTTGACCAAGCAACGTCTCCATAAGCTACCGGACATGATTAAGCAAATCAGTCAGAGTCAGAATACCCGTATTCCGTCAGCGGTGCTCAATGATGTTATCATGGATGCTATCGCGATTAATCCGACGCCAACTGACAAGGGCAAACGTCTCAAGATTTTCTATGCGACTCAAGTAGCGACCAAACCGCCGACCTTTGTCATCTTTTGTCAACGAAGAAGAGCTCATGCACTTCTCTTACCTGCGTTTCTTGGAAAAATCAAATCCGCAAGGCCTTTGTCTTTGAAGGAACCCCTGATTCACTTAATTGCAAGGAAGCGGAAGTAGAGACAGATTTCCTCTAGTTTAATGGTTCATGGCTTTTTTTGGTAGAACATTAATTTTTGACCCTTACATTTTTGGGGGTGTCTGAGTTTCAAAGAAAATATTTTTACTGGCCAAGCTATGAAGGTTATAGAGGAATGATGTTTTGAATAGAGTCATTGGATCTTGCTGTTATTTATCAAGGTTTAGAATACCAAATAAGCAAAAATGAGAATCAAGAATCCGGTTTGGCTATTACCTATCTAGAACGAAAGAAGTAAGCAAAAAAGGCTTACTTTTTTTCTTTGACTGAAAAACTATGATATAATGGAGAGATAAACATAAGGTGGTAAGTATGGCGAAATTAATTCCAGGGAAAAATTCGAACCGAGGGAATAGGCTTTTTATGAAAAAGGTCAAATCAGCATTAGCGAAGTCAAAAATCGTATTATCTATAGTCGAGTTTCAGACTATAATTTGAGATACAGTTTGGCTGATGATGCTGTGTTCTGTTCCTGTGAATTTTTTTCCAGAAAAACAATATTGCCCCCATTTAGCTGGTCTTGAGTATTTTTCTAAAAAAATGACGCAGAAGGCAAGGAAGTATTGGCTAAGTTGGAGTTGGAGGAAACGAGTCAGCAGGAGACACAAGGAAAGGTTTCATTTGGGGAGTCTCTTTTTAGATAAGATTTTACCGCTGGATCAAGAAAAATCCTAAGTATCAATTATCAGCAGTTGGTCAAGAAGATGCTTATACAGGCGAGTTTTTTTGTGGACTTTGCGACTCAGTCGTTTACCAGATGAGAAATCTTATGTGGTAAGGGATATTCGCGCTTTTTACAGACTATTCAAAAAGAAGCTCCTTACCAGATTGGTAAAAGCTACTTTGAACCCCTCCGCTTTGAGGAATTTGACAGACCTAGTCAAGACCTATTAATGTTCTTACGGGGATTCTTGACGACTAAGGATGATTCTTTGATTTTTCAAAATGCTGGTCGACATATAGCCTTTCCTGCTTCATTGCTCGAAGAGGGAGTGACACGCTTGATGGAGTTAAATAGTTTCCACTTGGCATATAGTGTTTTTGATTTCCAGCAGGTCTTTTTTTCCAAGATCTGAATGAAGATGCGGGCATTTTCTCCTTTGAGCTAGAGGAGTCTGCTGATTACTTAGAACTTGTGATTTCTGAGCAGTACTATAAACTTTTATACAATGGTGAATTCCTATTTTATGGAGATACCTTCTTTCAACTCAGCCATCAGCAACAACGTATACTGGCTGCCCTGAGAGATTTGCCTATAGATTCAGATAGGAAAAACGTCTACAATTTGATAGTTCCGATCAAGGTAAGCTGGCTACTAGTCTGTTAGAATTCAAGAAAAATGGGTAGTTTATCAGCACCTAAAGAACTCATGATTCATGAGTTTCAGCCTCATTTCTTTTTGATCTGCTGGCTTCAGGTGAGATTGAAGCTAAGCTTGTCTTTGTCTACGAATCTCTAACTGTAGCTAGTCAAGAAGAACTAGATAGTCTTCCTTTTTGCCAGTGACTTCAGACTAGAACAAAAGGTGTTTCAAAAATTTACTACAAGCAGGATTTGAAGCAGCTTTTTGAAAGTCGTAGACCTGCTTTATTACCTCAGGATGTCTACACTTTCTTTACTCATACCATGGAAAAATTCCGCTCCTTAGGAAGAGTAAAGATTAGCCCTAGTTTATTAGCTCTTTATCAGGTAGAAAAAAACCGAAGATCGCTATTGAAACAAAAAGGAAGCCTGTTGGAAAATTGGTTTTGATTTTTGCCAATATTGACCCAGCAGAAGTGGACGATGCCTTATCTGCCCTATTTGAATCTCGTGATTATTTTGTCAGTCAATCGGGCAAGGTATTGGTTTTTGATGAAGAGACTAAAAAAAGTTAGTCAAACTTTGCAAAAAAATTAAGGGCCAAAAAAGTTAAAGGGTGGTCAGATAAGGACTAACTGTTTGGCTGCCCTGCAGCTAACAGATATCCTAGAAGATCAAGAAAATGTTTCTTTCTCAGAAGGATTTCGACAGTTGGCTTATGATCTGAGGCACCCAGAAGAATTTCAACTACCATCCTTACAGGTTGAAGCCGAATTGAGAGATTATCAAGAGCTGGGAGTGAAATGGCTCAGCATGCTTAATCATTATGGCTTTGGAGGGATACTAGCTGATGACATGGGGGCTTGGGAAAAACCTTGCAAACTATTGCCTTTTTGACGGCAGTATTAAGAGAGTCTAAAAATGCTTTGATTTTAGCACCATCAAGCCTGGTTTACAACTGGCAGGATGAATTTGGTAAGTTTGCTCCACATTTGGATATAGCAGTTGTCTATGGGCCCAAGCCTCTTCGAGATAATCTACTAGCCGAAAAAAACATCAGGTGATGATTACCAGTTATGCCTCTTTTTCGTCAGGATGTAGAAGAATATGGCCGTCTGACTTTTTGATTATCTGATTTTAGACGAAGCACAGGTCATGAAAAACGATCGAACAAAGATTGCTCAGCACTTACGAAACTTTGAGGGTAAAAAAATACTTTTGCCTTATCTGGGACACCAATTGAGAACCATATGGGCGAATTGTGGTCTATTTTTCAAATTGTTCTCCCTGGTTTATTACCTGCTAAAAAGGAATTTTTAAAAATGCCAGCAGATCTGGTAGCGCGTTATGTTCAACCTTTTATCATGCGTCGGAAGAAAGAGGATGTTCTTCAAGAGTTGCCTGATCTGACAGAAGTCGTTTATCGAAACGACTTACAGGATAGCCAAAAGGCGATTTACCTGGCCCAACTGCAGCAAATGCAGGAACGCGTGCGTTCTGCAACGGACGAAGAACTGAACCGAGATAAGATAGAGATTCTATCTGGTCTCATGCGCCTGCGTCAAATCTGCGACACCCCAGCTCTCTTTTTAGAGGATTATCAGGGTGATAGCGGAAAACTGGATAGTTTGAGAGAGCTTTTAGAACAAATTCACTCCAGCAATCATCGGGTGTTGATTTTTTCTCAATTTAGAGGTATGTTAGATCTGATTGAGCAGGAACTACAAAGTCTTGAAATGGAATCATTTAAAATAACCGGTTCTACTCCGGCTAAGGATCGTCAAGAAATGACAACCGCTTTTAATGATGGTCAAAAGGATGCATTTCTAATTTCCTTGAAAGCTGGTGGTGTAGGTCTCAATCTGACAGGTGCTGATACCGTTATTCTGGTCGACCTTTGGTGGAATCCAGCTGTTGAAGCTCAAGCGATTGGGCGAGCGCATCGAATGGGGCAGGAGAGAAATGTGGAAGTTTACCGCCTGATTACTCGTGGAACTATTGAAGAAAAAAATTCAAGAGTTGCAGGAAAGTAAGAAAAATTTAATTTCTACTATTTTGGATGGAACGGAATCACGTTCAAGTCTGACTCTAGCAGATATCCGAGAAATCCTAGAATTTCAATAGAATAGTTTTCAAATCGACCAGAATAGTTTATAATGAAGTGTTGAAAGGAAAAAAAGCATGACAAAGACCAAGTTTCCTCTAATCTCTGACAACGAAGCAATTTTTCAGAAGTCCCTCAAATGGATCTCTATGATGAATTTGACTTTATTAGTAATATCAAAGGTGACTATCAGGAGAAGACTTTTGCTGATTCTTCTTCGTCGAGTAAAACGGTAGCTCAGCCTATTCCGTCTTCACAGTCAGAAAAACGAAAACAAGTAATTGCCGACAAGGTGAATCAATCCATCTCGCCTAAAGTTCAAGAAAAAAAGTTATGCCGAGGTGGCAAGAGAAGAGGCTAGAGCTGATTTGAAAAAGAAACGCTCTGCTTCCTACTTGACCAGTGATGCCGTTTCAAAAAAACATCGTAGCAAAATTGGCTTTTCTGCGCGGAAGTCTACAACGACAAAAGCTCAGCCAACTGCCTTTTTCCAAAAAGAAAACCCAGGTGAATTTGCAAAGTACGGTCAGCACTTGAAGCAAGAAGACTATATTGTGGCTGATTTGTCTGCTGAGCCAGTTGTCCAAGTCGAAGCACCAAAGACTGAAAAAGAAAAAAACAACTATGATTTTTTTGAAGACTAGCCAAGTCTACAATAAAAAGAGTTGCGCGATAAAAAAGAAAAATAAAGTTGCGGCTGAATTGAATTTGACACGCTTTGATCAAGCTTTAGTAGCAATAGACCTTAATATCTATCTAGAAGATTACTAGCTAAATTTTTTAACTAGAGCATATGCTTTCTAGTTTCTTCGTTTTGCCTTTAAGAGGCATTCGAATTATTCGAAGTTTGGGGGTAGGACTCCCTCAACAGGAAAGGAAAGAATCATACTCATGACAAAAAAATCTATCATTTTATCGGAATTAAGGGCTCAGGTATGAGTGCCTTGGCTTTGATGTTGCACCAAATGGGCCACAAGGTTCAGGGGAGTGATGTGGACAAATACTATTTCACTCAAAGAGGACTTGAGCAGGCAGGGATAAAAATTCTGCCTTTTTGATCCAAAGAACATTCAGGCTGATTATGAAATCATTGCTGGAAATGCCTTTCGTCCAGATAATAATGTAGAAATTGCCTATGCAAATGAGCACGGAATTAGCTATAAACGTTACCACGAATTTTTGGGTAGTTTTATGCGTGATTTTGTCAGTTTTGGTGTGGCTGGAGCCCATGGAAAGACTTCTACAACAGGAATTCTCTCTCATGTTTTTATCCAACATTACCGATACGAGTTATTTGATTGGAGATGGAACAGGTCGAGGTTCAGCGGGTGCCAAGTACTTTGTTTTTTTGAGTCTGATGAGTATGAGCGCCACTTCATGCCTTACCATCCAGAATACTCCATTATTACGAATATTGACTTTGATCATCCTGACTACTTTACTAGTCTAGAAGATGTCTTTAATGCTTTTTAATGATTACGCCAAGCAAATTACTAAGGGTCTTTTTCATTTATGGAGAAGACGAGCAATTACGTCGTATCACTTCAGAAGCACCGATCTATTATTATGGCTTTGAAAAAGGATAACGATTTTGTTGCCCATGATTTGCTACGTTCAACAACGGGCTCTACTTTTAAAGTTTCTTACCGTGGTCAAGAGTTAGGTGAATTCCACATCCCGACTTTCGGACGTCATAATATTATGAATGCGACAGCTGTCATTGGACTCTTGTATGTATCAGGTTTTGACTTGAACTTGGTCAGAGAACACCTGAAAACATTTGCTGGTGTAAAACGTCGCTTCACTGAAAAGGTTGTTAACGGTACTGTTATTATTGATGATTTTTGCTCATCATCCAACTGAAATTATTGCGACTTTAGATGCAGCTCGTCAGAAATATCCAAGCAAGGAAATCGTAGCGATCTTCCAACCACACACCTTCACTCGCACTATTGCCCTTTTAGATGAATTTGCTGATGCCTTGAATCAAGCGGATGCCGTTTATTTAGCTCAAATCTACGGCTCAGCTCGTGAGGTGGATCATGGAGATGTTAAAGTCGAAGACCCTAGCTGAAAAAAATTGTTAAACGTGTTCAGGTTGTAAGTGTGGATAATGTATCTCCACTTTTAGACCATGAGAATGCTGTCTATGTCTTTATGGGAGCTGGAGATATCCAGACCTATGAATATTCATTTGAACGTCTCTTGTCTAATTTGACTAGCAATGTTCAATAAGAAGGAGTCGTTATGGAATCACCAATGCGAATTCGACAGGTCAACTTGCTTGATTTGGAGGAAATAGTTCGGATTGAGCAAGCCAATTTCTTGGGAGAAGAAGCTACTAGCCCTGAGAAGCTAAAAAGAACAAATTAAAAAGATTCCAAATACTTTTTTTAATCGCTGATTTGAATGGAGAAATCGCTGGCTACATCATTGGGTCAGCGGTTTCTTCACATCATCAGTCAGCAGATTGCCTAGAAAAGGGAATGAAAAATCTAGACAAAACTAACTTCATATTTCTTCAGAGACTTTCGATTAATCCAGATTTTTAAGGGTCAGGGAGTTGGTGCTCTCTTGCTTGCAGCTATGAAAGAAGTAGTAGTTGATCTTCAAAAACCAAGGAATCTATCTGGCTTGTAAGGATCATTTGCTTTCCTATTTTGTATTGAATGGTTTTTTTCTGATTCAGGAATTTTTTTGAGACTACTTATGGAGACGAACCACACATTGAGATGATTTGGGAGAATCCCTATTTTAAGGAGTAAATCATGAAGATAAGGACTGCTGACTTAACGGATTTACCTGCCATTTACAAGATTGAATGTGAAAATTTTAGTCCTGAAGAGGCTATGAGTCAGGAATTGTTGGCTAGGCACATCGAACTCTTACCCGAAACTTTCCTTGTTGCTGAGAAAGATGGACAAATTTTTAGGCTTTTATTGAAGGTCCAGTGAGACCTGAACGTTACCTCTTGGATATCTCCTTTACAATGGAGATTGAAGATTTCAGCCATCAAGCAGGGGGTATATTTCAATAACCAGTCTTTCGGTTTCCAAAGAAGCTCAGAGCATGGGGCTTGGTCGTAGGCTTCTGGAAGCAATGAAAAGAAATCGCCATTTCAAATGGACGTGATGGCATCAATCTGACCTGTCATGATTATTTAACGGCCTATTATGAAAGGCATGGCTTTAGGAATCATGGACTGTCTAAGTCAACTTATGCGGATGAAGTTTGGTATGATATGGCCTGGGAAGTTCCTTCTAAGGACTAATTAGTTTAATATATTATGAAAGAAAGCCTAATCTTATTGCATTTATCAAAGTTTTAAGATATAATGTTAAGGATTATGAAGAAGGAGGTCAAATTTTTTTGACTGAAAATTCACAAGATAACGAAAAAAATTGAGCTTTAAAGAGCAGATTTTAAAAAGAGTTTTTCTAACTCTCAAAAAATGAAGCATCTTCCAACGAAGAAGGTCCTTCTCTATCTGAACAAGTAGATAAAGCACTGGCGGAAGAAAAAACAAAAGAAGATCCTTCCCTATCTGAACTACTGCAGAAAGGGGATGCTTCCCTAGCTGAGGTTCTGGGAAAAGATTCTCTATCAGCTGATTCAGCAAGTGAAAGTCAAGCTGAGACAACGACTTCGCAAAAAAATCAGATAGTTTTTTTTGGATGAGCCTGAATCCGTTAAAGTTCCAGTAAAGGTTTCCTATAAAAACCAATCTAAAGAGCCAAATGTGTCAAAAGAAGAGCCATTGGCGAAGACTGCGACGTATAGAAGAGATGATTTAGCTTCTAAAGAAACCTTGTCTCGATCTGCAAAAGAAAGACAAGCTAATAAGAAAAAACGTCAAAACAATGTAGCGAAAAAAATTGTATGGACGATTATTGCCCTCTTATTGGTTACTTTGGCAGTGACAGGTGTCTTTGTATACAGCTATATTGATTCCGCCTTGAAGCCAGTCAATGCTAATGATACTGAATATGTAACTCTTGAGATTCCTGCCGGATCAAGTGCTAAGGAAATTGGTTCGATTTTGGAGAAGAAAGGACTGATTAAGAGCGGTCAAGTCTTCAATTACTACAGTAAGTTTAAGAGCTATGCTAACTTCCAATCTGGCTACTATAATCTTCAAAAGAGTATGGACCTAGACACCATTGCGAAAGCTTTGCAAAAAGGTGGGACTGATACTCCTCAGCCACCAACTCTTGGCAAGGTAGTTGTCCCAGAAGGATATACTTTGAATCAAATAGCTGAAGCGGTTGAGAAAAAGTGGTAATAAAAAAAGGTATCCATTAGTGCGAAGGATTTTCTATCCAAAGTGCAGGATGAAAGCTTTATTAGCAAAATGGTGGCCAAATATCCTAAATTATTGAGCGGACTTCCGACCAAGGATAGTGGGGTCAAATACCGTTTGGAAGGCTATCTCTTCCCAGCAACCTATAATTACACGAGTGACACAACAGCAGAAACTCTGATTGATCAAATGCTGGCAACTATGGATAGCAAGTTGAGCACCTATTACGAAGTGTTAGAAAGTAAAAAATCTAACAGTGAATGATGTTCTAACCTTGGCTTCCTTAGTTGAAAAAAAGAAGGCTCAACGGATGAAGACCGCAAGAATATTGCAAGTGTCTTCTATAACTGGTTGAACCAAGGTATGCCACTTCAAAGTAATATTGCGATTCTTTATGCGGAAGGCAAACTTGGCAAAAAAACGACCTTAGCAGAAGATGCGGCGATCGATACTAATATTGATTCAGCATTTAATGTTTATAAAAATCCAGGTTTGATGCCAGGACCTGTAGATAGTCCAAGTCTTTCAGCGATTGAAGCAACTGTTAATCCAAACAAGACAGATTACCTTTACTTTGTTGCCAATACTGAGACTGGAACAGTCTACTTTTGCAACAACCTATGAAGAGCATGCAAAAAAATGTTGAAGAGCATGTCAATAGCAAATTAACACAATCAAGCAGTTCAAATTAAAAATTGGGAGTGGGACAGAACTCTAAGGCTTATTAGTTTGTTGTGTCCACCCTCAATTTTATTTTTAAAGATTTTATAGAAACGAGATAAAAAAATAAAAATGGCAGAAAAAAACATATCCAATGACCCTTGCGGAAAAGGAAAAAAACTAGAAAAAAGAACTAGAAGAATTGAAATTAGTCCGTCGACCTGAGGTAGTAGAGAGAATAAAAAATTGCTCGCTCATACGGTGACTTGTCTGAAAACAGTGAGTACGAAGCAGCTAAAGATGAGCAAGCCTTTGTAGAAGGTCAAATTTCAAGTTTAGAAACTAAGATTCGCTATGCAGAAATTGTAGATAGCGATGCAGTTGCTAAAGATGAAGTAGGAATCGGTAAAACTGTAACGATTCAAGAAGTCGGTGAAACTGAAAAAAGAGGTTTATATCATTGTAGGTTCAGCCGGTGCAGATGCCTTTGCCGGTAAGGTTTTCAAATGAAAGTCCTATTGGCCAAGCTTTTGATTGGTAAGAAAAAAAGGGGACATCGCAACTGTTGAAACGCCAGTTGGAAGCTACGATGTTAAAAATCCTTAAGGTTGAAAAAAACTAAATAACTTTAAAAAAACGGGCAGAAGCTCGTTTTTTTCGTCTTGAACTTTCATGCAAAAAGAGTATAATGTTCTTAGAAAAATCTTTAACGAAAGGGATACTGATGCTAGTCAAGCTTGTCTTCTTGTTCTCACTTATTTTATGGATCCTCAATAGATATTTTCCAAGTCGAAATGCAGCGATAGGACTGCGTTTTCCTACGGCTTTTTCTTCGCTCAAAAAGTGGCAACAAATACAGGGAGAATTTTTATCGTTTACTAATCCTCAGTAATGGCGTTCTTTTGCTGTTATCCTGCTTTTATAAGATCAGTCCTTCAAAGTTAAACGCCTTTAGCCTATTAACGGTATTTGCTTCCGGCATGCTTGTCCTAATCAAATCCAATCGATAAGGAGCAGGAGCTGATTGTAAAAAAATTTTCTACAATTGGAAGAGGTCTATGTGTCATATTTTTCATGTATTGGGGTAAACAGACGCTAGCTCCACTTCTTTTTTTAGGATCAGGGTCAATTCTTAGTGGTCGCTAGTCGAATCGACAATTTTCTTAATAGTTCTCTCGCTTAAAAAAAGGAAATTACTTACCATTTTGGGGTATCTATAGACAATGCCATCCAGTCAGCGGCTTGTGTAAAGAAAAAACCTTTCCGCTACTAACGGAAAGGTTTTTTTCTTTATCTTGAACGTTGTTTGCCAGCGTTACGATTCTTTTTCTTTTTGTTATTGTTAGGACGGTTATCAATAGCCTGGTTTGCTTTTGGTGTAACGTCTTTCAAATAAGCATTGGCTGACATGGTTTTAGGTGGGTTCTTTTCGTACTCCTCTGCTACCCGTTTCTTCATATAAGGGCGGATAAAGAAGTTAATGATGAACTGTTGCAAGATTTGAACAAAACCACCGACTACCCAGTAAAGAGTAACTCCAGCTGGCGCAGTGAGGGAGAAGATGACAATCATGAGTGGGCTCACATAGATCATTTTTCTTCATTTGTTCTTTTTGTTCTTCATCTAGTCCAACGAGTGATAGAAGTGATTGAACATAGTAAAGAACTCCGACGACAACTATAAGAATCATACTTTGTTGACCAAGATTGATTCCTAAGAATGAACTTTCGGCAATTCCTTAGTATAGCGAGCTGCATAAAAGAGGGCTGAGAAGAAAGGCATTTGGATTAAGAGAGGTAAACATCCAACACCACCCAACATGCTGATGCCATTTTTCTTTTTGAGCGGCCATTAAAGCTTGTTGGGCTGCTAATTTCTCTTCCTGAGTTTCCGCATTTTTTTCATGCGCTCATTGATAGGAGTGAAAATTGGACTTAAATAATTTCTCTTTTCGGACTGATAAGTTGCATTCCAAGATTGATAAAGCCCAAGTGGTAAAATGATCAAGCGGACGATAACTGTTACCAAAATGATAGCAAGACCAAAGCCCAGTCCTAAATCACTTGCAAAGTATTTGATGACTTGGCTCATAGGAGCAACCAAGAATTGATAAACAAAGCCTTGACCTGTTGGTTGACCTTGTTTATTGGTCTGGACACAGCCAGAGAGAATCAGAAGAAGGGTTAAGCCCATTCCTGAAAATAATAAACGTTTAAATGTTTTCACGATTCTATATTCCTTTTTTAAATGATACCTTTCTATTCTACTGTTTTTTTCTTAAATATACAATAGTTCCCTAGACCTAATTTGAAATTTTGAAATCTGAGAAAGAATCAAAATTGGCCATTGTTACATCCAGATAGCTTACCTTAGAAAATGGTGTGGGACCTTTTCGGATTTCTTGAATAAACTTAGCCATAGAAGCGGGGGCTGTCTGCCTGGGCAAGAATACTGACAGTCCCATCCTCATTATTCCATACACGCCCTGTAATGCCACCGATTTCTAAAGCAAGGGAATAGACTCCCCAGCGAAAACCAACTCCTTGGACCCGTCCTTGAGCAATCATTTTAACTTTTTGCATGTCAGCCTCCTTTTTATATCCGACTTGAGCATGAGTTTTTATTCTTAAAATTTATGCTATACTATTCTTATGAATATTATAACCTCTAAAGCTAATAATGTGGTAAAAAGCTAAAAAAACTCCATCAAAAAGAAATACAGAACAGATTCCTATTTGATAGAAGGTTGGCATTTGTTTGAAGAGGCTCTTTCGAGTGGGGCTGAAATTATCTCTATTTTTGCTTTGTCAGAATATGCGGATCGCCTGTCTGGGTGTAAACAAGTATATTGGTTGAGCCCTGACTTACTGAGGGATTTAGCTGATAGTAAGACCCCGCAAGGAATCGTGGCTGAGGTTAGACTCCAGCAAGAAGTCTTACCAGAGAAACTCTCAGGCAAATATCTTTTTCTAGAAGATGTTCAGGATCCGGGGAATCTAGGGACGATTATTCGGACAGCAGATGCAGCAGGTTTTGATGGGATTTTTATCTCTGAACATTCAGCTGATTTGTATAATCTGAAGACCTTACGGTCCATGCAGGGGAGTCATTTTCATCTTCCAATCTATCGTCTAGCAACAACTGACTTGATTGACTTGGCAAAAAAATCAGATCTTCCTATTTTTGCTTCTACCCTTTCTGATGATTCAATCGATTACCAAAAATTAAAAGGGAGCCAAAACTTTATCTTAGTGATGGGCAATGAAGGGCAGGGGATTAGTTCTATGATAGAAGCTGCAGCCGATCAGTTGGTCCATATCCCTATGAAGGGGAAGGCTGAAAGTTTAAAATGTGGCGGTAGCAGCTGGAATTCTAATCTTTTATTTAAGCTAAAAATTTAGGAATTAGGTTATAATAAAGGCAAATGGAGGTGATTCTATGCCTTATCAAAATGATGATGAGTTTATGGCCTACGTGGGACATTTGATTGAGAAGCCCGGCGTCCAGCGCTTGAAGGGTATTCCACATCATTTGCATTCCAATCGGCTTGAACATTCTATCAATGTAAGTTATACTAGTTATAAGATTGCGAAAAAATTGGGCTGGAATAAGCGCAGTACAGCTAGAGGAGCTCTTCTTCATGATTTGTTCTATTATGATTGGCGGGTGACTAAATTTAAGAAAAGCCATGCTTGGGTTCATCCCCGTTTGGCGGTTCGAAATGCTCGGAAGCTAACCAAATTGAATAAAGTCGAAGAGGATATTATCATTAAGCATATGTGGGGCTTAACAATTGCGCCACCACGTTATAAGGAAGCTTATATTGTAACTCTTGTTGATAAATACTGGGCAATCAAAGAAGCAACCTCTCCATGGAGACAAAAGCTTCGCAATCGAAAGTTATTTCATCGTAAGATGTTAAAGAATTAAAAAGGAGACGAGATGTTATGAACAATCGTACAATCATTCAAGATGCAAGTGGCATCAATACTTTTTATGCAAAAATTTATTCTCTTGTTGGAGTCGGACTTGGAATTTCAGCGCTAGTGTCGGCACTGATGTTGAGTATGTTTCAGTCAGTTATTGTTTCTGTATTGATGGGCTCTACTTGGATATTCTATGTGGCTATTGCTGCTGAACTTATTTTAGTCTTTGCTGCTTCTGGTATGGCTGTTAAAAATAGCCCTGCTGCCTTACCTCTCTTTCTGGTTTATTCTGCATTAAATGGCTTTTACCTTGAGTATTGTTCTTGCTCTTTATACTCAATCATCTGTCTTATCTGCGTTTGTAACGGCATCAGCTATGTTCTTTGCGATGGCCTTTATCGGAAAGGTGACTAAGAAAGATCTTTCTGGAATGGGCCGAGCATTGAGGGCTGCCTTGTTTGGTTTGATTATTGCTAGTGTAGTGAATATCTTCTTAAGAAATGGAAGTTTTGACTTCTTGATTAGTATTGCAGGTGTCATTATCTTCTCTGGTTTGATTGCATGGGATAATCAAAAAATTCGTTACGTGTATGAACGGTCAAATGGTCAAGTTGAAAAATGGCTGGGCAGTATCCCTTGCTTTGAGTCTTTATCTTGATTTTTATCAACCTCTTCCTCAGCCTTCTTCGTTTATTTGGTCGAAACGACTAATTAATGAACAATGGATTTCTCCTTGCTTGAGATTACCAGTAGAGAATTCCATACTGTATGAGAAGAGATCTTTCTCATTGCTATATGAATAACGGAGTTAGGACTAGCTTTTTAGTCCTGACTCTTTTTGTGTGTAGGAGAAGGAGTCTAGAAGTTTTAGATTTTTTTAGCTAGGGGCTAATTAAAGTTTGTGAAAAAAATAATCTGTCCCAAAAATACTAAATTTTCTGAAAAATTCCTTTGACATTATGATGAAAAATGGTAACATAAAGTATACGTTTTTGAAAAAGTGATGTCAAGATAGGGACTAAGAGCTTGTGGGATATATCTACGAAGCCTTTTTAGGATGTGAGATATGCTTCTGCGCTTTATTAAAAAAATAATAAAAATCGCTAGTTTTTCTTGATTTATTGGGAAAAAATGTTATCATTGGTAGCAGAAGTTAGAATTTTTGACAATTCGGAATTTATCTATGAGGGAGGAACATGTGAAGCAAATCAAATTAAAAAGAACCTAAAAATGGTTCTGAACTTGTTTTTAGAAACCTTGTTAGAACTTGGTATAGACACAGTTTTTGGTTATCCCGGTGGTGCAGTCTTGCCTTTGTATGATGCGATTTATAATTTTAAAGGTATTCGCCATATTCTAGGTCGCCATGAGCAAGGTTGCTTGCATGAAGCTGAAGGTTATGCCAAATCAACTGGGAAGTTGGGTGTCGCCATTGTCACTAGTGGACCCGGAGCAACAAATGCTATTACAGGGATTGCTGATGCTATGAGCGATAGCGTTCCTCTTTTAGTCTTTACAGGACAAGTTGCTCGGGCAGGAATTGGGAAGGATGCCTTTCAGGAGGCGGATATTGTTGGTATTACGATGCCAATTACCAAGTACAATTACCAGGTACGTGAGACGGCTGATATTCCACGAATTATCACTGAAGCTGTTCATATTGCAACAACTGGTCGTCCTGGTCCAGTCGTCATTGACTTGCCTAAGGATGTATCTGCCTTTGGAAACAGACTTTCATCTATTCACCAGAGGTGAATTTACCAAGTTACCAACCAACGCTTGTTCCTAATGATATGCAGATCAAGAAAATCTTGAAACAATTATCTAAAGCTAAGAAACCAGTATTGTTGGCAGGTGGTGGTATCAGCTACGCGGAAGCTTCTAAAGAATTAAATGAATTTGCAGAACGCTATCAAATTCCTGTTGTGACCAGCCTTTTTGGGTCAAGGGACTATTGCAACGAGCCACCCACTTTTTTTCTTGGGATGGGGGTATGCACGGTTCCTTTGCGGCTAACATTGCCATGACAGAAACAGACTTTATGATTAGCATCGGTTGTCGTTTTGATGACCGCTTGACAGGAAATCCTAAGACTTTTTGCTAAGAATGCCAAGGTTGCTCATATCGATATTGATCCTGCTGAGATCGGTAAGATTATCAGTGCAGATATTCCTGTAGTGGGTGATGCTAAAAAGCTTTACAGATGCTTCTAGCAGAACCAACAGTTCATAATAATACTGAAAAAGTGGATTGAAAAAGTTACGAAGGATAAGAATCGTGTTCGGTCTTACGATAAGAAGGAGCGCGTAGTTCAGCCTCAGGCGGTAATTGAACGCATCGGTGAGTTGACAAATGGGGATGCCATTGTTGTAACAGACGTAGGGCAACACCAAATGTGGGCAGCTCAATATTATCCATATCAAAAACGAGCGTCAATTGGTTACTTCTGGTGGTTTAGGAACCATGGGATTTGGAGTTCGCTGCTATTGGTGCCAAGATTACTAACCCAGAAAAAGGAGGTTATCCTTTTTTTGTTGGTGATGGTGGCTATCAAATGACAAACCAAGAGATGGCTATTCTCAATATCTATAAGGTTCCGATTAAGGTCATCATGCTAAACAATCATTCACTAGGAATGGTGCGGCAGTGGCAGGAAGCTTTCTATGATGGTCGTACCTCTGAGTCAGTCTTTGATACTTTGCCAGATTTCCAGCTCATGGCTCAGGCCTATGGTGTTAAATCTTATAAATTTGACAATCCAGAGACTATTGCTCAGGATTTGGAAGTGCTGAAGGAAGATATACCAATGTTTATCGAGGTGGATATTTCTCGTAAGGAGCACGTTTTACCAATGGTACCAGCTGGTAAGAGCAATCATGAGATGTTGGGGGTGAAGTTCCATGCGTAGAATGTTGACCGCTAAACTCCAAAACCGTTCGGGTGTTCTAAATCGCTTCACTGGTGTTCTTTCCAGACGCCAGGTTAATATTGAGAGTATATCAGTTGGAACGACGGAGAATCCTGAAGTATCACGTATCACCATCATCATTGATGTGACTTCATTGGCAGAAGTAGAGCAGATTATCAAGCAGCTCAATCGGCAAATTGATGTGATTCGAGTTCGAGATATCACAGATCGTCCTCACTTAGAGCGTGAAGTGATTCTGGTTAAGGTTTCAGCTCCAGCTGAGAAGCGTGCAGAGATCCCTGGCCATTATCCAACCTTTCCGTGCAACGGTAGTGGATGTGGCTCCAAACTCAATTACTATTCAGATGACTGGAAATGCTGAAAAGAGTGAAGCTTTATTGCGAGTGATTCGACCATATGGTATCAAAAATATCGCTCGTACGGGTGCAACTGGATTTACCCGCGACTAATACTCTTAGATTTTCATTGAGTAAAAAATCCAGCTTAAATTTGTTAAACCAGCCTATAAGGCAATAAAAAAATAGAAAAAGAGAGAAAAACTATGGCAGTTCAAATGGAATACGAAAAAGATGTAAAAAGTAGCAGCGCTTGACGGTAAGAAAATTGCCGTAATCGGCTATGGTTCACAAGGTCATGCTCATGCACAAAATCTGCGTGATACAGGCCATGATGTGATTATCGGTGTTCGCCCTGGTAAGTCATTTGACAAAGCTAAAGAAGATGGCTTTGATACTTACACAGTAGCAGAGGCAGCTAAGTTGGCTGATGTCATCATGATTTTGGCGCCAGATGAAATTCAACAAGAACTCTACGAAGCAGAAATCGCTCCAAACTTGGAAGCTGGTAATGCAGTTGGATTTGCTCATGGTTTCAATATCCATTTTGAATTTATCAAAGTTCCTGCTGATGTAGATGTCTTTATGTGTGCCCCTAAAGGTCCTGGTCACTTGGTTCGTCGTACTTTTGAAGAAGGATTTGGTGTTCCAGCTCTTTATGCAGTCTACCAAGATGCAACAGGAAATGCGAAAAACATTGCTATGGACTGGTGTAAAGGTGTTGGTGCAGCTCGTGTTGGTTTGCTTGAAACAACTTACAAAGAAGAAACAGAAGAAGATCTCTTTGGTGAACAAGCTGTCCTTTGTGGTGGTTTGACTGCCCTTATCGAAGCAGGTTTTGAAGTCTTGACAGAAGCAGGTTATGCTCCTGAATTGGCTTACTTTTGAAGTTCTTCATGAAATGAAATTGATCGTTGACTTGATCTACGAGGGTGGATTCAAGAAAATGCGCCAATCAATTTCAAATACTGCTGAATATGGTGATTACGTATCAGGCCCACGTGTAATTACTGAGCAAGTCAAAGAAAACATGAAGGCTGTTTTAGCAGACATTCAAAATGGTAAATTTGCAAATGACTTTGTAAATGACTACAAGGCTGGCCGTCCAAAACTCACTGCTTACCGTGAACAAGCAGCCAACCTTGAAATCGAAAAAGTAGGTGCTGAATTGCGTAAAAGCAATGCCATTTGTTGGTAAAAATGACGACGACGCATTTAAAAATCTACAACTAATCGGTAAAAAGAAACAGATGGGGCAGAGAAATGAATTTCCTGCCTCCTTTCTTATCAAATGAAAACTTGCTGTATTTAATGATGCCAGATTCCTTGTTAAAAAAATGGTAACAGCTGGGATTGGCTTTGGTGTGGTTAATTGATTTCCACGCTTACAAGGATAATACATAAAGAAGGGAATTGTATGCTTGCAGCTAGAGATATTTTTAAAGCCCATCAAGTATTAAAAAATGTAGTTGAACGGACTCCACTGGACTTTGACCGTTATTTATCTGAAAAATATGGGGCGACAGTTTATCTGAAGCGCGAAAAATATGCAAAAGGTACGCTCTTTTAAGATTCGCGGTGCGTATTACGCCATTCACCAGCTATCTGAAGAGGATAAAAAAAGAGGAGTGGTCTGTGCTTCGGCGGGAAATCACGCGCAGGGAGTAGCTTTTACTTGCCATGAGATGAAAATCCCAGCGACTATATTTATGCCTGTTACGACACCTCAGCAAAAGATTGGACAAGTGCGATTTTTGGTGGCGATTATGTAACCATTAAGTTGGTAGGAGATACGTTTGATGCCTCCGCTAAGGCCGCACAAGAATTTACTAAATCAGAAAAACTAACCTTCATTGACCCTTTTGATGATCTAAATGTTCAGGCTGGTCAAGGGAACGGTGGCTTACGAAATCCATGAACAAGCCCAAGAAGAAGGTGTTGATTTTGATCAGATCTTCGTTCCAGTTGGTGGGGGAGGTCTGATTTCAGGAGTTTCAACTTATATTAAGTATGTTGCACCTGCATGGAAGTGATTGGAGTTGAGGCTTCAGGTGCTCAGAGTATGCAAGCCGCCTTTGATCACGGAGAGCCAGTTAAGTTAGAGGAGATTGACAAATTCGCGGACGGAATTGCTGTCCAAAAAGGTTGGGCAATCAACTTATGAAGTGGCTCGTAAATATGTTGATAAACTGGTTGGTGTGGATGAAGGTCTGATTTCAGAGACTTTGATTGATATGTATTCAAAACAGGGGATCATTGCTGAGCCAGCAGGTGCAGCTTCCATTGCAGCTTTAGAAGTAATGAAAGAAGAAATCAAAAGGCAAAAAACGTTGTCTGCATTATTTCAGGGGTAACAATGATATCAACCGGATGCAAGAAATGGAAGAACGCGCCCTTATTTACGATGGAATTAAGCACTATTTTTGTGGTTAATTTCCCACAACGTCCGGGTGCTTTCTTCGAGAATTTGTGAATAACATTTTTAGGTGTCAACGATGATATCACGCGTTTTGAATATATAAAACGTGCCAACAAGGGAACAGGTCCGGTTTTTAATCGGTATTGCTCTGGGCGATAAGAATGATTATGAAGCTTTGCTTTCACGCTTATCAGAGTTCGACCGGGATACATTAATCTTCATGGTAATGAGAGTTTGTATAACCTCTTAGTCTGATTGAGTCTTTTGATTACGATTAGGAAAGGAAGGTTTGGTTTTGTTGCATACAAGGCCAGATCTTTTTGTTCTTCTAAGTTTTTTTGAACATTGAAAAACACCACAAAAATCTCTGTCTTGTGGTGTTGATTTTTTTATTTATAGGTTAGGGGCTTAAAGGAATAATCTCATTAGTTCATGGGCCACACCGTCCTGATCGTTTGTTAGCCCCAGTTGTTGATCAGCAAAAGGCAGAAGACTAGTATTAGCATTTTTCATAGCATAACCAGTACCAGCGAACTCTAGCATTTCAGTGTCATTGTGTTCATCACCAAAAGCAATCAAATCTTTACGATCAGCATTCATGATGTTTAAAAGATACTTCAAGGCAAAGGCCTTGTGGACTCCTTTGGGAGTACATTCAAGAATGTTGAGTGGTCCGCCCCAGGTATTGATGGTCAGCTCGTGTTGATAAAATGAACTCATTTGATCAGCTAGAGCATATTTATCTTCTGCTCGTGTCTGCAAGAGAATGACACTAGGATTCTTAGTGACGAGCTGAGGGTTAAACTGATTCTCGGGAACAAAAGCATTTACGCCAAATAATTGAGGATTGGCAATTTCTTCGTTAGTGTTGGTAATATAAAATTTATTGCGGTACTCACCGGCAATAAAATCTGCTTCAATTTCTTCTTCTCGAGCAACCATATCAATTAGAAATGATTTATCCACTGTCAAAGATTGTTCAAATTTCCATTTCTTACCGGTAGATGTGTTAGAGAGCCATTGAAGTTAATCATAGGAGTATCCAGCCCCAATTCTTCATAGTACTGGTGAGCCATGCGGTAGGGACGACCAGTTGTAATGATGACCTTATGACCTTTTTGAGCGACTTTTTATGGTCTCTTTAGTAAAATCTGACAATTGACTTTGCGAATTAAGCAAAAGTACCATCTAGGTCTACAGCAATAATTTTATGCGCCATGTTATTTCCTCTTCAAGTATGATAGTTCCTATTATAGCAGATTTTATGTTTAATGGTAGTGATTTGTGTTATAATGTACTTCCAAAGGTCGAGGCGGATGCTTGTAATGAACAATTGCATCTGGTTGGACTTTTTTATTTCTAAGTGAGGAGTTTTCTTGTATGCGTAAAATTTTCATGATTCATTTCTTTTTTCTATTGATTTCCTTGTTAGTATACATGGAAGGAATAACTAAGTCAGGTCCTGACTTAGTCTGGAAACATTATGCTGGCTTTGATTGCTTATGATTTTGCTATTTTGACTCGTTATTTTTAAACAGGCTTGGTTATTTCCGTATTTTTCATCCTTTTGGCTGGTCTTTTTATCCCAATACTTTTTATATGATAACTGATATTGTTCATATGCATTGGGTTGGAGATACCTTATGGAATAAGACTAGTTTGCATTTGTTTATGGCTTTTTGTTCCAAGCATCTTATTTGGTGTATACTGTGGAATTGAAAGTTGGATCATTATTAAAGAACGTTTGAGATTAACTTGGTGGCTGGACTTAATCGTAACGGGTGGCCTCTTTTATCTCTAGTCTAGCAATTTATATTGGTCGTTATGACCGCTTAAATACTTGGGATTTAATTAATAATCCCAGTCAAGTAGTTGAGAAATTACTAGCGACTTTTTCAAAGGGAACGTTTGTTTTTATACTGGGATTTACATTTATTCAATTCATGAGTTTGGTTTTTATGGCAAGAGATGATAAAAAAATAATAAAATATAAGCATTCATCTTGAAAAAGATGAATGTTTTTGTTATAATGGATATGTTGTTCGCTAAAAACGAACTAAAAATCTTTGTCTATAGATGGGAGATATGAATTGGACAAGCTTTTTTAAATTAAAGGAGAATGGTACGACCGTTCGTACAGAAATTCTCGCTGGATTAACGACTTTTTTTGCGATGAGTTATATTCTCTTTGTCAATCCAGCAATGCTATCTCAAACTGGTATGCCAGCACAAGGAGTATTTTTTTAGCAACAATTATTGGTGCTGTGGCTGGTACCTTTGATGATGGCCTTTTATGCTAATCTGCCCTACGCACAAGCACCCTGGGATGGGTCTGAATGCCTTCTTCACCTTTACAGTTGTCTTTAGTTTAGGCTATACTTGGCAGGAAGCCTTGGGAATGGTCTTCATCTGTGGAATCATTTCTTTGATTATTACCTTGACCAAGATTCGGAAGACCATTATTGAGTCTATTCCAGGATCCTTAAGAGCTGCAATTTCAGCTGGTATTGGTGTTTTCTTAGCCTATGTAGGGATTAAAAATGCAGGCTTATTGAAGTTTTCTATTGACCCGGGGACCTATACAGTTGCTGGCGAAAGTGTCGAGAAAGCTCAATCGGCTATTACTGCTAACTCATCTGCTACACCAGGCCTAGTTGCTTTTAATGATCCTGCTGTTTTAGTTGCCTTGGTAGGTTTAGCGATTACTGTCTTTTTTGTAGTAAAAGGAATTAAGGGCGGAGTTATCCTATCCATCTTTGCTACAACTGTGGTTGCCATTTCTGTTGGTTTGGTAAACCTATCCTTAATTGACTTGAGTCAAAATAATCTTGGTACTGCCTTTAAAGAGTTGGGAGAAATTTTTGGTGTAGCAATTGGTCCAAAAGGTTTAGGAGCTCTCTTTACTGATACAGCTCGTTTACCTCAGACTTTTATGGCTATTTTGGCTTTCTCATTGACAGATATTTTTGATACGATCGGAACCCTAATCGGTACAGGAGAAAAAAGGTTGGAATTGTTGCAAGTTCTGGAGAAAACCATGAATCTGAGAGATTGGATAAGGCTTTGTATTCAGACTTGATTGGGACTTCTATTGGGGCTATTGCAGGAACTTCAAACGTTACTACTTATGTAGAGTCAGCTGCGGGTATTGGAGCAGGTGGACGGACAGGTCTAACGGCTTTAGTCGTGGCAATCTGTTTTGCTATATCTAGCTTCTTTAGTCCTCTCTTGGCAATCGTTCCAACTGTTGCGACAGCTCCGATTTTGATTGTTGTTGGGATCATGATGCTGGGAAGTTTGAAAAACATCGAATGGGATGATTTGACTGAAGCAATCCCTGCTTTCTTCACTTCAATATTCATGGGATTCAGCTACAGCATTACTCATGGTATCGCAGCTGGTTTTTATCATGTACGCTCTGGTTAAAAACAGTAAAGGGACAAGCCAAAGAAGTTCATACTATGATTTGGATTTTGGATGCTCTCTTCATTTTAAACTTCGTGAGTCTGGCTTTGGCAAAATAATCAGAGAAGTTGGATTTATCCAGCTTCTTTTTTATGTTGTGATTTTATGCATGAAAAAATTTTTTCTGGTATAATAAGACTTATGTTTAGTCATAATGAAAAAGAGCTGATTGCTATTGGTCAAAAAATAGGGCGATTGCTGCAAGCGCGTGATGTGCTGATTTTATCGGGCGATCTGGGGGCTGGTAAAACAACCCTGACCAAGGGGATTGCTCAAGGATTGGATATTAGGCAAATGATCAAGAGTCCTACCTATACGATTGTTCGAGAGTACGAAGGACGGTTGCCACTTTATCATCTGGATGTTTACCGGATTGGAGAAGATCCCGATTCGATTGACCTAGATGACTTCCTCTATGGTGATGGTGTTACTGTTATCGAGTGGGGAGAGCTTTTTGGCAGATAGTTTGCCACAAGATTATCTGAAGGTTCAGCTTGTCAAAGAAGAAGACGGAAGGCGAATTTTATTCGAGGCTGTTGGACAAGCTTCAAAGGATCTCTTGCAAAAGATAGAAAGCGAAGTCCGTTAATGCCAAGAGAATATGACTTGCTACTGAGGGAAGCTGAAGCTAGTGATGCGGAACTCTGATTGACTTTCTCAGCCAGATTGGTCAAGAGTCTGATTATACGACTTTGGATGAGGAGGGAGTCATGATGAGTGTGCAGCAAATGGCTGAATTTTTAGACTTGCAGGCTTCCTTGGAGAATCGAATTTCAATTCTGGCTTTCCTAGATGAAAAACTTGGCCGGACTAATCAATATTACTGCTGATCGTCATGCGCGTGTTTGTCATATTGGCGATCTGTTCATTGCTGTAAGAAAAATCATACTGGAACCAAGGTTTGGGTAGGATTCTCATGGAGGAAGCCATTGATTGGGCTAGCCAGTCAGGTGTGATCCGCAAATTGGCTCTAAGTGTGCAAGTAAGAAATGAACGAGCAGTGCATCTCTATCAAAGTTTAGGCTTTGAGATTGAAGGCTTACAAAAACGTGGAGCCTATCTAGACGAAGGGAAATTTCTAGATGTTTACCTGATGGGAAAACTGATAGATTAAAAAAATATGTTTAAAAAAGACCTTATTAATGTTTTTTTAAGTTTATTGCTGGTGACAGTCATGGGAGTGGGGGCCTATGCCTGGACTATTTATGATCAGTCTACTGGAGAACTCTCGAAGACCTATAAGAGTCTGGGAGGAGAAACAGATGTTATCTCTGCTACGAAACCTATGACGATTCTCCTGATGGGAGTGGATACAGGTAGTGGCTCTCGTGAAGATACATGGGCTGGAAATAGTGATAGTATGATTTTTACTGTCCGTCAATCCAACAACTAAGAAGACAGTTATGATGAGTTTGGAAAGAGATATTCTTACCAAATTTAAGGATAAAGATGGTGAAACAGTTGAGGCAAAAATTAAACTCAGCCTACGCTTCAGGCGGTGCTAAGTTGGCTATTTCCACTATCCGGGAGATGATGAATATTCATATCGATCGCTATGTTTTGATTAATATGAAGGGCCTTGTTCAATTGGTAGATGCTGTCAGGGGGCATTACAGTTAATAATACCTTTGATTTTCCTATTTCCATCGAAGAAAACGAACCAGAATACACAGCTAAGATTGAGCCGGGTGTTCAAAAGATTAATGGGGACCAAGCCTTGGTATACGCTCGGATGCGCTATCAAGATCCAGAAGGAGACTATGGTCGTCAAAAACGCCAACGTGAAGTTATCAAAAAAAGTTGTTGAGAAGGTTCTCAGTTTTAAATAGTGTGAGTCACTACCAGGCCATTTTGAAGGCAGTTAGTTCAAATATGCAAACCAATATTGAATTAACATCTGGAAGTATACCTCAGCTTTTGGGCTACAAGGATGCTTTTAGACGAATTGATAGCCAGCAATTACGAGGCGAAGATGCGACTCTAGCTGATGGTGGAAGTTACCAAATTGTGACACGAGACCACTTGTTAGAAAATGCAAAAACATTTTGCGTAAGTCACTTGGATTAAGTACTTTGTCAAAATTAGAGACGAATGCAGTCTTGTATGATGAAATAGATGGAAGTGGTGGAATTTCAACAAGTTCTTCTGCTAGCTATTCTTCGTCCTTATCGGATGCGACGGACACAGAAACGACTTATTCAAACAATACTTACTCTTATTCAACTCCGGCTAGTACCAGTCAGGGGAATACAATTACATCACCTAGTTCAGTGGATCAGACGGCAACGGCAACGCCTACTGGCCAGGAACAATCTACTACAACTGGGACAGAAGCGCAATAAGAACAAAGAGTCAAGCTTTCAGCATTTGAAAAACTTGACTCTTTTTAAATCTAATTATTTTTTTGTTTGATAGGAGAAGATTCCCAAATATCTTGAATTTCAGCAAATCTTTGCTTGCGCTTCTTGGTTAAAAAAACATTGATCTTATATTGGAGGTCTTTTGCTTATATCTTCCAGTGTGCTTTTTTGCTCTCTTAGGTAACTTAAGTTAGCTTGGATTTCAGATAGGCTGTCTTGTGCTTTGTGTAATAGTTGGCCAGTATCACTGATTTCGTCTGTAATGCTTTTCACGATTTTTTTACCAGTAGGTAACTAGTGATGGCTGCTCCAGTAAAGAGGAAGAGGTTAGATAATTTCATTTTAAGCCTCCTAATCTATAGCTTGAGAAATTTCTGCTGCCAAGCGACTTAGTTCAGAAAAGTCAGGTTCATGAGCAACAAAGGTTAGTTTTAAATCGTCATTTTCATCATAGCGTGGCGCTAAATGAACATGGGTATGAAAAACAGTTTGGCCAGCAATTTCTTCGTTATTATTAATGATATTCATGCCTGCTGCACCAGTTGCCTTCATAACTTTACGGGCGATTTGAGGCACACGTTTGAAGAGTTGGCTAGAGCTGCTTCCGTCCATCTCCAGAAGGTTACGAAAGTGTTGCTTTGGGACAACAAGTGTGTGACCAGGCGTTACTTGTGAAATATCAAGAAAGGCTAAAACGGCTTCGTCTTCATAGACTTTTAGCCGCAGGGATGTCTCCTGCAATAATTTTACAAAAAATACAATCTGTCATAAAATGCACCTCTTTGGCTAGATTTTGATATAATAGAGGAGACTGCAATACTGAGCTTATCGTCTTAAAAAGGAGACGTCTTGTTGGCTCAAGAGCAGTACCCACAATACAGATATTATACCAGAAATTGGAGAAAAAAATGTTAGAAATAAAAAGGGCTTACAGGTGGCTATGTCAATATTCCTGTTTTGAAAGATGTCAGTTTTGAAGTTGGAGACGGTCAGCTTGTTGGACTGATTGGTCTAAACGGGGCTGGAAAAGTCAACAACCATCAATGAAAATAATCGGTCTCTTGACGCCTTATCAAGGGGAAATTTTGATAGATGGTTTGAGCCTGAAGTCAGACAGGACAGCCTATCGCAAAAAGATTGGTTTTATCCCTGAAACACCGAGTCTCTATGAAGAATTAACCTTGAAGGAACATATTGAGACGGTTGCTATGGCTTATGATATTGACTCGCAAACAGCAATAGATCGAGTGGATAAATTGCTTCAGATTTTTCGTCTTAAAGACAAGTTAGATTGGTTTCCGGTTAATTTCTCAAAGGGAATGAAGCAGAAGGTTATGATCATCTGTGCCTTTGTGATTGACCCTAGTTTGTTTATTGTGGATGAACCCTTTTTAGGATTGGATCCTCTGGCCATCTCTGATTTGATTGAGCTTTTGGCAGAAGAAAAGGCCAAAGGGAAGTCTATCCTGATGAGTACTCATGTGCTTGATTCGGCAGAGAAAATGTGTGATTCTTTTGTTATCTTGCACAAGGGTCAGGTACGGGCTAAAGGAAATTTAGCACAGTTGCGAGAAGAATTTTTCATTGCCAGAAGCAAGTCTCAATGAAATCTATCTAGCTTTGACAGAAGAGGCGACCCTATGAGAGAAGTATTTGCTAAGCGCAAACTGGATTTTCGGAATCAGTGTGTAAAATATCTGCGCTATGTTCTGAATGACCACTTTGTTCTATTTTTAATGGTTTTCTTGGGTTTTACAGCGGTTCAATACAGCCAGCTGCTTCGCAATTTTTCCTAAGAATCATTTTGCCTATCTGGCTAACCTTAGTCCTCCTATCACTGGGCTTGGTTTTTATGGGCAGGATTGCTACTTATCTTGAAAGGCCAGATAGCCTCTTTTCTTTTGGCTAAGGAAGAAGAAGTCCGTATCTATGTCGGCAAACAAAGGCGAAATTCTTTTATTCTTTGGGGAATTTTGCAAATCTTGGCTTTGCTTCTCTTGGCTCCTCTTTTTCTAGCCTTAGGTGTCCCTATATGGGGCTTTTACTCTATATTGTTTGTTCCTGTTTGCTTTGAAAGCTCTGGTATTTCAATGGAAAAGTCGGAAATTCTATTTGCAGGAAGGGCTTGATTGGAAGTCTCTAATTGCCTACGAAGAGAGACGCAAACAGCGAATTTTGCAATTTTTTGCTCTCTTTACGAATGTTAAGGGAATATCAAGTAGCGTAAAAAGACGAGCTTATTTAGATTTCTTGACCAACCGCCTGTCCAAGAACCAAGAGAAAGTTTGGGATAATCTCTTCTTGCGTTCTTATTTGAGAAATGGGGACTTTTTGCTCTTAGTCTACGTTTGTTGATTTTATCATTGCTGATTATTATTTTTTTCTACCTCAAAGCATGATTGCAACAGTCTTTGTCGGTCTTTTTCAATATCTCTTGCTCTTTCAGCTTCTAGCCCTGTATGATGCTTATGATTATCAATATTTAATCAAACTCTTCCCTCTAGAGGAAAGTGCAAAGGTTAAAAGGAGCTAAACGAGTTATCACTAGCATTGGGGCAGTCGTATTGCTCGTAGAATTATTGACAGCTCTGCTATTTTTTAAAGAAAAAAATAATGCTCCTTTTTATCCTTCTTGTATACCTGATGCTTTTACGCAGTTTATCTACCTTACAAGCTTAAAGGATTGGTTGACGAAAGGGCTTAAAACTAGTAAAATAGATTGGAAACTTTGATGGAGGGTAAGAATGGACTTGAACGATAATGAACTGACCCTAACGCCTATAAATGGTAAGAGCGGGAAGGCTTATATGGGCAGTTATCCTGATGGAGAGCGTGTATTTGTGAAGATGAATACGACTCCGATTTTAGCAGGGCTTGCTAAGGAACAAATTGCTCCGCAACTTCTATGGAGCCGCCGTCTTCCTGATGGCAATGTGATGACTGCACAAGAATGGCTGTCTGGTGAAATTTTAGGACCAGATGGTTTGGAAAGAAAGCAAATTTTTTTGATATTTTAATCCGACTGCACCGGTCACGGCCGCTAATGACTCAGTTGACAAAACTAGGTTACGCTTTAGAGCATCCTAATGATCTCTTAGATAACTGGGTAGAAAAAGTGCCTATGGCCTTGAAGAGCAACCAGTATTTACAGTCCATCATTGCAGATTTACGTAAAAACTTGCCTGCCTTCCGAGAAGATTACGCAACCATTGTGCACGGGGATGTGCGTCATAGTAACTGGGTAGAAACAAGAAGTGGTTTGATATACCTCGTTGATTGGGACTCTGTCCGCTTAACAGATAGAATGTTCGACGTGGCGCATTTGCTCAGTCACTATATTCCAGAAGCACGTTGGGAAGAATGGCTGATTTATTATGGCTATAAATACAATGAAAAGGTTTTAGAAAAGCTCTACTGGTACAGTCAGTATAGCTACCTTTGCCAAGTCGCTAAGTATTATGAGAATAACGATTTAGAAAATGTGAACCGTGAAATTTATGCTTTGCGCAATTTCCGGGCCAAATACAGAAAAGGAATCATGAGAGTAAGAAACCGCAGGGGGACTACAGAGCTTCTAGAAGCCAATCCCCAATATGTCGTCCTAAACCCAGCTGATGCAAAAGGAAAATGGCAGGAGCTTTTTGGTAATGATCACCCGATTCATATTGAAGTTGGAAGTGGTAAAGGGGCCTTTTTATTACTGGTATGGCCAAGGCCAACCCAAATATCAATTATATCGGAATTGATATCCAAAAATCAGTTCTCAGCTACGCTCTTGACAAGGTCTTGGCAACCGATGTCCCTAATATCAAATTACTCTGGGTGGACGGTTCTGATTTGACCAACTATTTTGCTGACGGGGAGATTGATCGACTGTATTTGAATTTCTCTGATCCTTGGCCCAAAAACGCCATGAGAAACGTCGCTTTAACCTATAAGTCTTTTTCTGGACACCTTTAAGCAGATTTTACCTGAAAAAGGAGAAGTCCATTTTAAGACAGACAATCGTGGTTTGTTTGAGTACAGCCTGGTCAGCTTTTCTCAGTATGGTATGAAGCTGAAGGGAGTCTGGCTTGACTTGCATGCGAGCGACTTTGAAGGAAATGTTCTGACAGAATATGAACAAAAGTTTTCTAGCAAAGGGCAGGTTATTTACCGAGTAGAAGCAGTATTTTAATAAAAAATGCTGAAAAAGCCTCTATCTCTTGCTTTTTAAGGACAGGAGTGCTATAATACAGTTTAGTGAATATTAGAAAGTGAGGCGGAGATTATTCTTCGCCTCTTATCTATGAGGAGGTGCAGTCTTATCGCAACAATTGTAGAGTTAGTAACGGCAGTGATTGAGCCAGCTATTACAGCGCCATTTGAATTGGTAGATGTAGAGTATGGTAAGATTGGGAGCGACTATGTCCTAAGTGTTTTTGTGGACAAACCAGAAGGAATCACCGTCAATGATACAGCTGATTTGACAGATATTATCAGTCCCTTGCTGGATACGATTAAGCCAGATCCTTTTCCTGAGCAGTACTTCCTTGAAGTGACTAGCCCGGCTTGAGCGACCACTTAAGACCAAAGAGCAGGTGGAAGCAGCAGTTGGTCAATATATTCATGTTGGTTTGTATAAACTTGGACAAAACAAAAAGGTATTTGAAGGGACCTTGCTCCAGTTTAAAGAGGATGTCCTGACCATAGAATATATGGACAAAACCCGTAAGAAAAGAAATTGACATTCCCTATAGTCTTGTTTCCAAGGCAAGACTCGCTGTTAAGTTTTTAGAATAAAGAGAAAGGATTGCTTTTTGCCTAGCAAAAGCGAAGAAAAACATGAGTAAAGAAATGCTAGATGCTTTCCGCATCTTAGAAGAAGATAAAGGTATCAAAAAGAAGACATTATTGACGCAGTTAAAGAATCTCTTCGTTCTGCTTATCGTCGTCGTTATGGTCAAGCAGATAGTGCTTTGATTGATTTCGATGAGAAAAAAGGAGACTTCCACGTTTATACAGTTCGTGAAGTGGTTGACGAAGTCTTTGACAGTCGTTTAGAAATCAGCTTGAAAGATGCGCTTGCTATTAGTTCTGCTTATGAACTAGGGAGATAAGATTAAATTTGAAGAAGCTCCCTGCTGAGTTTGGTCGTGTGGCCGCTCAATCTGCTAAGCAAACTATCATGGAAAAGATGCGCAAGCAAACTCGTACCATTACTTATAACACTTATAAGGAACATGAAAATGAAATCATGTCAGGTACAGTAGAACGCTTTTGACAACCGTTTTATCTATGTAAACCTAGGTAGTATTGAAGCCCAACTTTCTAAACAAGATCAGATTCGGAGAAGTTTTTGCTTCACATGATCGGATCGAAGTATTTGTTTACAAGGTTGAAGACAACCCACGTGGAGTGAATGTCTTTGTAAGCCGTAGCCATCCTGAAATGATTAAACGTCTGATGGAACAAGAAATCCCAGAAGTTTACGATGGAACTGTAGAAATCATGAGTGTGGCTCGTGAAGCAGGAGACCGTACAAAGGTTGCTGTGCGTAGTCATAATCCAAATGTAGATGCGATTGGTACAATCGTTGGTCGTGGTGGAGCTAATATCAAGAAAAATCACTAGCAAGTTCCACCCAGCAAAATACGATGCCAAGAGCGATCGCATGGTTCCTGTTGAAGAAAATATTGATGTTATCGAATGGGTAGCAGATCCAGCTGAATTCATCTACAATGCTATTGCACCAGCTGAAGTGGACCAAGTTATCTTTAACGCAGAAGATAATAAACGTGCTCTAGTGGTCGTTCCAGATAATAAGTTGTCATTGGCCATTGGTCGTCGGGGACAAAACGTTCGCTTGGCAGCTCACTTGACAGGCTATCGTATTGATATCAAATCAGCCAGTGAGTTTGAAGCTATGGAAGCAGCTAATGAATTGGGTGGCTTTGGAGAAGTGGCAGAGGAAGTTGTCTACGAAGATGATGCAAATCTGACCTATACGGACCAGGCAATGGAAGAAATGGCTGCAGCAGCACTAGCAACAGATCTTGAAGAAAGCGAAGTTACAGAGCTAGACTAAGGGGGCAAGCATGGCAAAAACACGAAAAATCCCTTTAAGAAAAATCAGTTGTTTCAAACCAAGTGATTGACAAAACGTGATTTACTGCGAATTGTAAAAACAAGGAAGGTCAAGTATTTATTGACCCAACCGGTAAGGCAAATGGCCGCGGCGCTTATATCAAACTGGATAACGAAGAAGCGCTTCAAGCTAAAAAGAAACAAGTCTTTAATCGCAGTTTTAATATGGAAGTGGACGAAGCTTTCTATGATGAATTGATTGCTTATGTTGATCACAAAGTGAAAAGAAGAGAGTTAGGTCTTGAATAAACAACAAGTCGCAAATCTACTAGGTCTGGCACAAAGAGCAGGACGGATTATTTCTGGTGAAGAATTAGTCGTTAAGGCTCATTCAAGAAGGAAAGGCCAAACTGGTTTTTTTCTAGCCCATGACGCTGCTCCAAATTTGAGTAAAAATTAAAGATAAAAAGCCACTATTACCAAGTAGATGTATCAACCGTGTTTTCAACACTGAATTGAGCTCTGCGATTGGTAAAGCAAGAAAAGTGCTTGCCATCACAGATGCTGGTTTTACAAAGAAAATGAGGTCTATTATGCAATAGAACAGGAGGACAAGGATTTGTCTAAAAAGATTATACGAAATCGCAAAAGAACTGGGAAAAAGAAAAGTAAGGAAATTGTTCAGCGGGCAAAAGAGCTAGGCTTGGATGTTAAAAAGTCACTCATCTAGTGTTGAAGCTGCTGCTGCGGATAAGATTGTGGCCAGTTTTTGCTTCTGTAAAAAAAGGCAGTTACTGGTGCTTCTGATGCCAAAGCAAAACCAAGTACTGAGCCAATAAAAACAGAGGCGACGCCATCAAAGCCTGCAAAGGATAAGACTGAACAGGCAGCAAACAAGCCGTCACCCAGCCCAGCACCATCTCCTAAGCCTGTGGAAAAAGCTAGTGAAAAAGCCCCAGCAACTAAGCAAGAGCAAGCACAAGGAACTATTGCTCCTAAAGTTACACGTCCACAAAGCCGTAACTTTAAAGCGGAAAGGGAAGCACGGGCGAAAGAGCAGGCGGAACGTCGTAAACAACAGGGTCAACAAAGACCACAAGGAAAACCGCACTGATCGCAACGATCGCCGGAATAACCAAAAACGATCGTAATGACCGTAATAGTCAAAATCGCAATGATCGCCGTAATCGTCAAGAGCAAGGCAATCAACATCGCAATCAAGGTCAATCACAATACAATCAACAACGCCAGTCCTTTAACCAAGGGCCTAAGATTGACTTTAAAGCGCGGGCAGCAGCCTTGAAAGCTGAGCAAAATGCTGAGTATGCCCGTTCTAGTGAAGAGCGCTTCAAACAGGCTAAGGCTAACAAGGAAGCTTTGCGGGAGCAGAATAAGCGTAAAGAACAAGCGAAATTGGAAGATTTATTTGTAGAAGTAGAATCTCCAAAAACTACAGCGCAAGCACCAGCAACACCGGCTCCAACAACTCAAGAGCCTGCTGTAGATACGCGTCGGAAGAAACAAGCACGACCAGATAAGGAACGTGATAACTTTGATCACGAAGAAGATGGTCCAAGAAAACAACAAAAAGAATCGAAGCAGTCAAAATCAAGTGAGAAATCAAAAAGAATAGTAATTGGAATAACAATAAGAAAACGAAAAAGGCAAAAACAATCGGAATAATAATGCGACACCAAAACCTGTTACAGAGCGTAAATTCCATGAATTGCCAACAGAATTTGAATATACAGATGGCATGACCGTGGCAGAAATTGCAAAACGGATCAAACGTGAACCAGCAGAAATCGTTAAGAAGCTCTTTATGATGGGCGTTATGGCAACGCAAAACCAATCTCTTGACGGTGATACAATTGAACTCCTTATGGTAGACTATGGTATCGAAGCTAAGAAGAAGGTTGAAGTTGACACTGCTGATATTGAACGTTTCTTTGTCGAAGAAGGCTGCATCAATGAAGATGCTTTAGAAGAACGTCCACCGGTTGTGACTATCATGGGTCACGTTGACCATGGTAAAACAACGCTCTTGGATACCCTTCGTAATCTCACGCGTTGCGACAGGTGAAGCGGGAGGAATTACTCAGCATATCGGTGCCTACCAAATCGTCGAAGGTGGCAAGAAGATTACCTTCCTAGATACGCCAGGACACGCGGCCTTCACATCTATGCGGGCTCGTGGTGCGTCTGTTACGGATATCACTATCCTGGTCGTTGCAGCTGATGATGGAGTTATGCCTCAGACTATTGAAGCGATCAACCACTCAAAAGCAGCTAACGTCCCAATCATTGTTGCTATCAACAAGATTGATAAGCCAGTGCTAATCCCTGAACGTGTTATCGGTGAATTGGCAGAGCATGGTGTTATGTCAACAGCTTGGGGAGGGGACTCTGAGTTTGTAGAAATCTCAGCTAAGTTCAACCAAAACATCGATGAATTATTGGAAACAGTCCTACTTGTAGCAGAGATCCAAGAACTTAAGGCTGATCCAACAGTCCGTGCCATCGGTACCGTTATCGAAGCCCGTTTGGATAAAGGAAAAGGTGCTGTTGCGACCTTGCTTGTCCAACAAGGTACCTTGAACGTTCAAGATCCTATCGTTGTTGGTAATACCTTTGGTCGTGTCCGTGCGATGACCAATGATTTGGGTCGTCGTGTCAAAGTGGCTGGTCCATCTACACCAGTTTCTATCACAGGTCTGAACGAAACACCAATGGCTGGGGATCATTTCGCTGTTTATGAAGATGAAAAAGCTGCGCGTGCAGCCGGTGAAGAACGTGCTAAACGGGCTTTGCTTAAGCAACGTCAAGCCACTCACCGTGTCAGCCTTGAAAATCTCTTTGATACCCTTAAAGCGGGTGAAGTGAAGTCTGTTAATGTCATCATCAAAGCCGATGTACAAGGTTCTGTTGAGGCCTTGGCTGCTTCCTACAAAAGATTGAAGTAGAGGGTGTGAAGGTAACCATCGTCCACTCAGCAGTTGGTGCTATCAATGAATCAGACGTAACCTTGGCTGAAGCTTCAAATGCTGTTATTATCGGTTTCAATGTCCGTCCTACTCCACAAGCTCGTCAGCAAGCTGAGTCTGATAGCGTTGAAATTCGTCTCCACAGCATCATCTACAAGGTTATCGAAGAAGTAGAAGATGCCATGAAGGGAATGCTAGACCCTGAATACCAAGAAAAATTATCGGTGAAGCCCTTTATTCGTGAAACATTTTAAGGTTTCTAAAGTTGGTACCATCGGTGGATTTATGGTTGTCAGCGGTAAAGTTACCCGTGACTCTAAGGTCCGTGTGATTCGTGACGGTGTCGTGATCTATGATGGCCAGCTGGCTAGTTTGAAGCACTTCAAAGACGATGTCAAAGAAGTTATGAACGGTCGTGAAGGTGGTCTCATGATTGAAGGCTATAATGATATTCAAGTAGATGATACCATTGAAGCCTATATCATGGAAGAAATTAAAAAAATAAAAGAAAAACCCTGAAGCTTTTAAGTCCGTATTCATGAGATAATTCTTGATGGGAATGGCTGATTCTACGGAAATCTTACATCAAGTCATTTCTCAAAATGAGACGGCTAGCTTCTATCACCAAATAAAAATAAGCTAGGCTCAGCCTAGCTTATCTTACAGAGAAAGAAATAGAAAGGAAACCAATGGCAAATCATTTCCGTGTGGACCGAGTTGGAATGGAAATCAAGCGCGAAGTCAATGAGATTTTGCAAAGAAAGTCCGCGATCCGCGTGTCCAAGGTGTGACCATCACTGATGTTCAAATGCTGGGTGATTTATCCATGGCCAAGGTCTACTATACTATTATGAGTGATCTGGCATCAGATAATCAAAAAAAGCACAGTTGGGACTTGAAAAAGCAACTGGAACCATCAAACGTGAGTTGGGCCACAATTTAAAAATGTATAAAATCCCAGACCTGACTTTTGTAAAAGATCAGTCAATTGAATATGGTAACAAGATTGACCAAATGTTGCGGGATTTGGATAAATAATAGGAAAAAGACCTTCTGTGGTCTTTTTCTTGCGCAAAATAGTATAGTTTTTCATTTTTTTTGAAAAAGGTCTTGTGACTTTGACGATTATTCTATAAAATATAAAAGGAATACTTCGAAAGAGGTTTTAGGAGGCAAAGGATGTCCATTAATTGGCAAGATATTATTTTTAACTTTTTAGGTGGTTTGGGACTATTTCTTTATAGTATCAAGATGATGGGGGATGGTCTGCAACAAGCCGCTGGTGATCGCCTACGTTATTTTATCGATAAGTATACCAGCAATCCTATCTTAGGTATCCTGGTTGGAATCGGGATGACAGCTCTTATCCAATCCAGCTCAGGTGTGACAGTTATCACTGTCGGGATGGTAAGTGCGGGGCTTCTGACCTTGCGCCAGGCCATCGGGATTGTCATGGGGGCCAATATAGGAACAACAGTGACTTCCTTCATCATTGGTTTTAAGCTGGGGGAATATGCCCTTCCAATTCTCTTTGTCGGGGCTGTCTGTATATTCTTTACTAAAAACCGTGCTATAAACAATATTGGTCGGATCCTCTTCGGGGTCGGAGGGATATTCTTTGCACTAAATCTGATGAGCGGAGCAATGGAACCTCTTAAGGATTTACAGGTCTTCAAAGATTATATGATTCAGCTCAGCAAAAATCCAGTCTTGGGAGTCTTTGTCGGAACAGGGCTGACTTTTGCTGATTCAGGCTTCATCTGCTACGATTGGTATTTTTGCAAAATCTATATGCTAGTGATTTGATTAGTCTTCAAGGAGCCCCTGCCGGTGCTTTTTGGGGACAATATTGGTACGACCATAACAGCTATTATTGCTTCCTTGGGTGCTAATATTGCTGCCAAACGTGTTGCAGCATCTCATGTACTCTTTAACGTTTTTGGAACCTTGGTCTGTCTGCTCTTTCTTGGGGCCTTTACTAATATGGTTCAGTGGTTCCAATCTACCTTACACCTATCGCCTGAGATGACGATTGCTTTCTCTCATGGTGCCTTCAACATTACCAATACCATTCTTCAATTCCCACTGATTGGTTTTCTTGCTTATATAGTGACCAAACTAATCCCTGGTGAAGATGAGGTTGTTAAGTACGAACCGCTATATCTGGATAAGATCCTGATCAAGCAAGCACCGTCACTAGCCTTAGGAAATGCGAAGAAAGAATTGCTCCATTTGGGAAGCTACGCTGTTAAATCTTTTGAACTGTCCTATGATTATTTGATCAACCATACTGAAAAAAATCTGCAGACAAGGGTCATAAGACAGAAGGAGCCATCAATGCTATTGACGAAGAATTAACGCGTTATCTCATTGATCTTTCTGGAGAACAGCTGAATCAAAAAAAGAAAGTGAAGTCTTAACCAATATCCTAGACTCTTCTCGAGATTTGGAGAGATTGGGGACCACGGTGAAGCCTTTGCTTCAACTGACAGACTACCTGATCAAGAAAAAAAGTTATCTTTTCAGAAGCTGCCTTGGAAGAATTAGAAACGATTTACCAAATGACCTTGGATTTTTATCAAGGATGCCTTGCAGTCGGTCGAAGATAATAATATTGAACTGGCTGACAGTCTAGAGGAAAAAGCATACGAAAAATTGATCAGCTAGAGCGTAAGCTTAGGAAGACCCACATTTCGCGCCTCAACCGCGGAGAATGTACACCACAAGCTGGGGTCAATTTTATCGATATCATTTCTCACTATACAAGGGTTGCGGACCACGCTATGAATCTGGCTGAAAAAGGTCCAAGCAGAACAAATTTAGACAGGAAAAGCTTCCTGTCTTTTTAATATAATAATTTTTTTATAAAATAGGTCTATACCATTTACAAATAAATGGGAAAGGTTTATAATATAAATGACATAATCAATGAGTACCAAATAGGGAGAAAGTTAGTCTATTTGGACAAAATCTGGAGGTTATATTATGCCTAAATATATTAAAGCTGATCAGTTTTTTTCTATCCTCAAGGGATCCGTCAAGGTGCTTATTTAGAAATCAAAGATGGCAAATTTGGAAAAATTGGTCAAAGAAGTTCCTGCTGATGCTGAAGTGATTGATTACACTGGTTATTCTATTGCACCTGGTCTAGTAGATACCCACATTCATGGCTTTGGCGGAGTGGATGTCATGGACAATAACATCGAGGGCACCCTACATACCATGAGTGATGGTCTTTTGACAACTGGGGTTACAAGCTTTTTACCAACTACTTTGACTTCATCTTATGAGCTTTTGCTGGCTGTAACAGAAAATATCGGTGCTCGCTACAAAGAGGCTACTGGTGCCAAGATTCGTGGCCTTTATTTTGAAGGACCTTATTTCACAGAGAAATACAAGGGAGCGCAAAATCCTTCCTACATGAAAGATCCTCGTATGGATGAATTTCGTGCTTGGCAAATGGCCTCAAATGGTTTGCTGAATAAGATTGCCCTTGCGCCTGAGCGTAATGGTGTCGAAGAGTTTGTTCGCACGATTACTGACGAAGGAGTGACAGTAGCACTCGGCCACTCTGATGCAACCTTTGACCAAGCCAAGGCGGCAGTGGAAGCTGGTGCTAGCGTATGGGTACATGCCTATAATGGTATGCGTGGTTTGACTCACCGGGAGTTGGGTATGGTTGGTGCTATGTATGAGCTTCCTCATACCTACGCAGAATTAATCTGTGATGGCCACCATGTGGATCCTAAGGCTTGCGATATTCTGATCAAGCAAAAGGGCTATGAAAAATATCGCTCTCATTACGGACTGTATGACAGCTGGCGGTCTGGAAGACGGCGATTATATGCTGGGTGAATTTCCAGTGGTTGTGGCAGATGGACTGCCCGCCTCAAATCAACAGGCAACTTAGCTGGTTCAATCTTGAAATTAAAAAGATGGCTTGAAGAATGTTGTTAAATGGGGCATTGCCAATCCTCACCAAGCCGTCATGATGGCTAGCCTGATTCCAGCTAAATCTGTTCATATTGATGATGTTTGCGGTCAGATCAAAGAAGGTTATGATGCAGACTTTATCGTTTTAAATGATGATTTGGACTTGATTGCCACATACTTGGATGGTGAGAAAAAGATTTGAAGTTTAATTATAAAAAGAAAAGTCTCCTAAATATTTAAAGAAAGAGCAGGTCTGCCTGTTCTTTCTATTTTCAAAAACTGAGAAAACAAATTTGAATCAATAAGAAATGATGTATTCATGATATAATGATATCAACGAAATAAACAGGAGTGAAACATGAAAAAGATTGATTATAAATTTACTCTCATGGGTGTGGTCTTTCTTCTTTTTGGCTTAGCTATGAGTCGTATTCTGATGATTGTCGCTGGAGCCGCCTTTATCATCTATAGTTTTATCAGCAAGGGCATGGCTCCGACCAAGAAAAATATCTTCAAACCAGGCCTATAGTCCCTAAGAAGAAAAAGAAGGACTAGGTCGGATAATAGACACTATTTCTCAACAGAGCTGTTTAGCTCTTTGAGGATCTCATAAATAATAGACGGAGGATACCTATGGAAACGTACCTTTTAAACAATGGCGTAAGAATCCCAGTGCTTGGCTTTGGGACATGGAAGGCTAAGGATGGTGAAGAAGCCTATCAGGCAACATTAGCCGCTCTCAAGGCAGGCTATCGGCACATCGATACGGCCGCTATCTATAAGAATGAAGAGAGTGTCGGACGGGCAATCAAGGACAGCGGCATTCCGCGGGAGGAGCTCTTCATCACGACTAAGCTTTGGAATGACATTCATACTTATGAGGAGGCTCAAGAGGCCTTTGCCCAATCAATGGAGCGGCTGGGACTGGACTATCTGGACCTCTACCTCATCCACTGGCCGAATCCCAAAGATTTGAGAGAAAAGGATGCTTGGAAAAAGCGCAATGCTGAAGTCTGGCGTGCCATGGAGGATCTCTATGAGGCTGGGAAGATTCGTGCGATCGGCGTCAGCAATTTCTTGCCTCATCACTTGGAAGTCCTGCTTGAAACTGCACGCATCAGGCCAGCAGTCAATCAAATCCGCCTGGCGCCGGGTGTCTATCAGACAGAGGCGGTGAACTTCGCCGTGAACGCAATATTTTACTGGAAGCTTGGGGACCATTTGGCCAAGGTGAGCTCTTCCAAAAATCCAGCTGTGCAGGCTGTGGCAGACAAGTATGGCAAGACCATTGCTCAAGTCGCGCTAGCTTGGAGCTTGCAGGAAGGCTTCCTGCCCCTGCCTAAGTCGGTCACTCTGAGCCGGATTGCTAGCAATCTGGACTGCTTTGACATTGAGCTTGATGTAGCAGACTTGGAAGTGCTTAAAAATATCAGTGGTTTGGCCGGTGGCGCACCAAATCCTGACGCAATGGATTTTTAAATGAAAAATCCGATTTTATCGAAGTTCAGATAGAGAGGCCTTTGCAGTCCTACCATTTAACCGACTTGAGATTTACCAGCCATCCTAAGGAGGCTGTCGCTGACTTAGAAAAATCGCTATGCCATCTTGGGCCTTGAAGAACATCAAATCGTAACCTTTCTGATCTTGGATGCTGGAGAAGAAAAAGTACACTTATGGCGGTCAGCCAGATAGCCTGCTCCTTCGTAGCTTTTCAACGGATGAAAGATTTTCAGATACGAGGGCTACGGTAGTCAGACGCTGAAGATCTTGCCTGAGTTCATAAGAGAGCATCTGCCTATGTATAAAAGTATTATCCTAGGCGTCAATGAGCGAAATCAAGTAGCTTCCTACCTCTACCGAGAGAACGGTTTTAGCAAACAGCCCCAGCGCATATTAGGACCAGCAGGCTGGCAAGAAGTCTATGAATTAAAAATATAAAGTCATCCCCAGTTTGAAAAGAGCTGGGGATTTTCTTCATGCCATGGAAACGCTATAAAATCAAGCCTTTCTATGCTATAATGAAACATAGAGGAATAAAGTGAAAATCCTCATGTAAAGCAAAAAGGAAATCAAATGAAAACAAGCCAGGAATTAGAAATTGAAAGACAGTTGATCCAGCAGTTGGCATCTGGAGAAAGCCAGTGGACCTATCGGAAAGATCTCAAGACAGAGGGCCAGTTGTGGGAGAATTTTTTTGAGAAACTAGCTCAAAATAATGTCGCCATGTTAGCGGATCATCCCTTGACTGATCAAGAAAAACACCAAATCAAGAATCAGCTCAACTTTGTCAGCTATTATGAGGCGGCCAAGTGGCTAGCAGGGAGAAAACGGCATTGCCAAGGTAGAGGTTCAGCGCGAAGATGCTAGTCTAGGGACCATCCGTCTAGCGGTCATCTGGCGGGACAATATCGCTGCTGGAAAATCTAGCTATGAAGTAGTCAACCAAGTCGAGCGAGACAAGGCATACCCTCAAGATCAAGACAGACGAATGGATGTGACTCTTCTGATTAATGGACTTCCTATGATTCACATTGAGCTCAAGAGTCCGGGGAGTTGGATTTTTGAAAGCTTTTTATCAGATAGAAAAATACGACCGTGAAGGCAAGTTCCGTGGCATCTACTCGAGTTTGCAGATGTTTGTCGTGACCAATAAGGTCGACACTCGCTATATCGCTGCAGCCCGTGAAAATAAGCTAAACAAACAGTTCCTGACCAAGTGGGTGGACAAAGACAACCGGCCAGTGACGGATCTGACCAGCTTTGCCCATGAGGTCCTTTTCTATCCCGCGGGCCCATCAAATGGTCATGCAGTACTCGGTCATCGACGATAGCAAGAAAGCTCTTATCCTCCTGCGTCCTTATCAGATCCATGCCATTGAGGCAGTACAGGATGCTTCTCGCCGTCAAGAGTCGGGCTATATCTGGCACACGACAGGTTCAGGGAAGACCCTGACCTCTTACAAGGTGGCCCGCAATCTCTTGCAGATCCCAGCTATCCAAAAGACCATCTTTGTCGTCGATCGCAGAGATCTAGACCAGCAGACGACCTCATCCTTCCTTTCTTATGCGGCCAATGATGTCATTGATATTGATGAGACGGATAATACTCACGAACTAGTCAAGCGTCTAGAGGGCAATGACAAGCGCGTGGTAGTCACGACCATTCAGAAAAATTACGACCATGATGCGCAAATTTGAAGAAGGTAAGTACCAGCGGGATGCTGGGAAGATCAAGGACCTGCGCGTGGCCTTTGTCGTGGATGAGTGCCACCGAGCTGTCACTCCACAAATGCAAAAGGAGATCAAGGCCTACTTCCGAAACTCTCTCTGGTACGGCTTTACAGGGACTCCGATTTTCAAGGAAAACAAACGAAAACAAGTGGGAGACTTGGCTCAAACCACTCACCAACAGTATGGCGAACGCCTGAATGAATACACCGTTAAGGAAGCCATCCATGATGGAGCGGTTCTGGGCTTTAAGGTAGACTACCGCAATACCATCATCTCTGATATGCTGGAGGAAGAGATTCCTGATAGTGCTTATGAGGACAAGGAACACATGCTAGAAGTCCTGGATGCTATCCTTAATAAGAGCCAGCAACAGCTCAATATCCCTAAAGGAGTTGGAAAAAGCTATGACGCTATTTTGACAGTCAAGTCCATCCCACAAGCACAGGCTTATTATAATCTGCTCAAGAGTATCATGGCTGGCAAGGAGCGGATCAAAGTCTCCGAGCGGGTCAAACGCCATTTACCAGATTTTCCAAAGTTTACCATCACTTACTCAGTATCTGAAAACGAGGAAGAGTCTATCGGCTACCAAGACCATATGAAGCAGGTCATGGAGGACTACAACCAAGAGTTTGGCACGCATTTTTAGACTAGCGGATCTGCGGGGCTTTAATACCGATGTCAATAATCGCCTGGCCAGAAAGCAGGACAAGTACCTCTATCGCAATGAGCAGTTGGACCTGGTCATCGTGGTCGATCGTCTCTTGACCGGCTTTGATGCTCCCCTGTCTCTCCACGCTCTTTATCGACCGCTAAGCCTATGCGTCCACAGGACTTGATACAAGCCTTTAGCCGGACCAATCGGATCTTTGATGATAAGAAGCGCTTTGGTCATATCATCACCTTCCAGCGCCCTCAGGCCTTTAAGGAAGCTGTCGACAATGCTCTCAAGCTCTACTCCAATGGAGGAGAAAATGAGGTCTTAGCTCCAAGTTGGGAAGAAGAAAAAAGCAACTTTCTATCAGCTTGCGGAGAATTTCAAGCCCAAGTTACGGACCATGAAGAAGAAGGAATCGCTATAGAGCAAGCTAGCACAGCTCAGCTACGTAAAATAGCGAAATCTTACCAAACCTTTGATAAGTATCTGGCCTCTATCCGCGTCTATAATGAATACAAAGAAGAGGAGATTTACCAAGAGACTGGCTTGAGTAATGCCAAGCTAGAAAGCTACCTAGGTCTCTATCAAAACATTCTAGCAGAGCTTAAAAGCCGTGTAGATGACGACGATCAAGATGATCCGCTGGATATCCACTATGAGCTTGAGTCTGTCCAGGTTGATGAGATCAATTATGCCTATATCTTGACTCTCATCCAGAGTATGATCCAGCAGGATGACAATGTAGCAGAACCTCTTAGTGATAAGGATATTGCTACCGTGGATGGTTATATCCAAGGCTTGAATAGGACCAATCCAGGACTTGCGGCAATCATCCAAAATCTTTGGACAGAAGTGCAAGCAAATCCAAAACTTTATCGAGGTTTATCCATCACAGGTGTCTTAGATAATATGATTGAGACGGTGATTGATAAACATACCTCTAACTTTGTCAAAAAATGGTATGTCGGAGAGGACGAGCTTCGCTACTATATCCAGCACTACCGCAAAGGCGCTAAGAAGCAAACAGGTGAAAGCCAGCTGACCAAGAGCCAACGCTATAAAGACTATAAGGTAGAAGTAGCAGACGCCCTCAACCCACTCAGCTACAAAAACAAATCAAAGAAGCCTATACCCAACTGATCGAAGAAGTGATTGAACCATTGAGGGTTGGGAGGTAGGGTACGAGGTGAATGGCAATCAAATAGGCTGAAATATCCCCTAGAATAGATGTTCTAGGGGATGTTTTGGGTATGGTATTAGAAATGAAACATACTAGATATAGGGAGTATTAGAAATATAGTTCGAATAACATACGAACAACAATATCTTGTGTTGTTTCTATATTTTGTTAAAAATAACACAAGATATTGATTTTTATTTTTTTGTATGCTATAATTTTAAATGTGAGAAAAAGACGTCAGTGGCAGCTGACGACTTGATAGGATTATGGATTTTTAGCTAGTCTAGGAAAGCACTATTCAAAAAAATTCCACATCTAGTGTATCATTTATTTGATAGATTGTAAATCTAAGCGAAAAATCTAACCTACATTCTACAAAAATATTATGGAAAGTGGGTGATCGGTATACGATTATCAAATTATTTAAATAGAGAACACATGCAAATTGGATTAGACTTTTTAGATGTTGATACAAATGAAGATGTTATGTTATTTGTAGATCCGTTGTTATTACCAGACAATTTTTAAAAAATTGTTGATGATTTTATTAGAACAGTATATAGACTTTACCAAAATAACAAGAAATATGATGCTTTAAATTTATTTAATCATTCAAAAGAATGTAATGCAGTTCATCTAGGATATTCTCAAAAATAAATCTAGTGGGACAGGCGTATCAATGAGAATGCTAAATCAATTTTTGGATATGTATATGGTTCACAACAACATGTTCAAGAAAAACTTACTAACATCTGTGGCTATGCCAATGTTCACTTTTAAATTTTCTAAAGATAGAATGACTGACTTAATAGTTAGTTTACTGAAAAAGGAACTAATTGAGTTTTCATTAAATCAAGCAAAGAAACATAATTTGAGAATAAGTGAAGATACAATGGAATTTGATTATTGGGATATTAAGAAACATGAATGGTCTAAGTTTAAGAGTAGATATTTACTTGACCCAGATGTGAAAAAGTAATCCATTATTAATTTTAATTCCAAAAATATCGTAAATAAAAAGATATGAAGTAACACCTGAGAGATATGTATCATATATATTTAAAAGGAATGCAACAAGATCCAAAGAATCAGGATTCTTCGGATAAACCTTTGACTCAGAAACAACTTAGAGATAGGACCATTGATACTCAGTATAGAGAAAATAAGGATAAGAATTTTATACTTGATGAGACACAAAAAGACACCAGAGTTGTTCCTTGAGTATTTAAATCATGTAGAAAAATTTAGTGATAATAAATCCCTATTAGATGTTGAATTAGTTGAATTTTTGACAAAAAGGATAATATAAAGTTGAATAGTGCGAAGAGGAGAAGGATGATCTTCTCTTTTTAGATACAATTAATGAAGTTAAACAACAACTTGACGAAATTTTATAAAATGTTATTATAGTATAGTCCACGGGTATAGCCGCGTGGGAATACGAATTTCGTTGTCTCAATCGCACATAACTTGATTTCGCTCCATAATTTCTGGACGTTTTCACCTGTAATCTTCATTACAGGCGTGTTGTTATGTAGGGATAATAATACGAATTTTGACATGACTGTCCTTCGGCTCAGCGTATCAGAGTCGAGATTGTCAAGCTAGAATTAGTGAGGACAATCTCTACTCTTATGAAAAAGAGTTGAAAACTCATTAATAAGATAAGAAAGGAGATGTTTGATATGTTCAAACAACTTTTAATTAATATTCTTATTGAGATTACGACGAATTTAAAAAAATCGGTAATTTATTTTAGTGAGTGTGCAATATTAGTTATATATAGGATTACCGACCTATTACTAATATTGCTCCTTTTTTTATTATTATGAACGAGATTAATTTTTAAATTATACATTTGTAAAGCAATATAAGCACCTTGATAAGCATATTAGTTTTTGATAAAGTTAAATTATATGTTTTAAATTCCAAAAAGATTGCTCATCATAGCTTTCTTCCTTTTTTTGCGTAATGAAAGAATAACTGAGAAGTATGTAGGAAAACAATTAAAAAAATATCAAGTTTTCGACCTATAAAACGTAAAGTTCGTACTTTTAATGTATTCTGGCCACTTAGATAGTTATATTTATAAGTATTACTCAGACTTATTAAACATTAAATATAATGAATGGATGAGAAGTACAAAGCTTAATCAATATTCAGTTGCTTATCGTACCAATAAAAAGCATCAAAGTAGTATTAATTTTTGCTGCTGGAAGCTATATCTTTTATTGAAAGTCAAAAAAATGCACTAATTGTTGTTGGAGATTTTGAACATTTCTTTGATACTCTCGATCATAGATTGTTGAAAGAAAGATTAATTCGAGTACTCAATGTTCAAAAAAATTATCTGATGATTGGTATAATGTTTTTAAATCTATAACAAAAATTTGCTTATATTGATAAGGAAAGTTTAGAATCCTCAAATAGCCCGTTAGTTCAAAAAGAAGCATTATAGTTATTTTAATAGTATAAGAGATTTTAGGAAATATCAGAAAACACATAAATGCTACATAAACACTAATTCTTATGGAATCCCACAAGGCAATTCTTTGAGTGGTGTGTTGGCTAATATATATGCGATTGATTTTTGATAAGAATTTGTCTGCTTTAGCAAGAGATTTTAATGGTTTTTATCAAAGATATTCTGACGATTTTATTTTAGTACTTAATGAGAATATGCTAAAGGATGAATATGGCATTGATTATGAAAAGAAAATGAATTCAAAAATTGGAGAGTTTAGCAGAAATTAATAGAATTTGTCTCCAAGCTGAAAAAGAATAAAAACATATCAAATAAAAGATAATGTAGTATATAATAGCCTAGGTAAAGAGAGTCACGTTGATTATTTAGGTTTTACATTTGATGGTTTTAATGTTAGATTACGTGAAAAAAAGTATTTATAAGTTTTATCGAGAAGCAAGAAAAATTAATTTACAAATCGAAAAAGTATTCAAAAATAGAAATTTAACAAAACTGCCTAACCGACATAAGATTTATTCTTTGTATACAGATTTTGGAAAAATCCAAATACTATCCGAGTAATTTTATAAGCTACGCTAAGCGTGCTCAACATATTTTTTGATAAAATTAGTCCAAACACAAACAATTTGATGTTGTTACAATTAAAAATAGGAAGAAGAAAAAATTGAGAGTGCGCTAGGGTACCGAATTCACTCTCGTATTGAAAAAGAGTAATAAATGAAAAATTGAATCACCTATATATAGATTTGAAAAAAATATGATAAGAATTGGCTTTTTGTAAAGATTAGTGATTTAGCTAGTCAGTTCAAAAACTGGAGGGACTCCGAGTACAAAAAGAGCCAACTTTTTGGGGTGGCTCTATACCGTGGATTCAGTCATCTGATATCCAAAAAGGATATACTATTTGGTGTTATTCCGCAAAAATTTATTTCAGAGGAAGGATTACAAAAATTCGTCAGCGAAATTAATTCCTAAAAATTCTATTGCTATTGTTACCAGAGTTGGTGTTGGTAAATTAGCTATCATAGATCAAGATTATGCAACAAGTCAAGATTTTTTTGTCTCTTTCAGATTTTGATGGAGATATTCTATTCATAGTCTATAGTATCTATAGAATGCTCCAGAAAGAGAGTACACAATTACAAGGAACTTCAATTAAAGGAATTACCAAAGAAGACTTGCTATCGAAGAAAAATATGCCTTCCTGAGATTGACGAACAATCCGCCATCGGCTCTCTTTTCCGCACCCTCGACGACCTTCTGGATAGCTACAAAAAAATAATCTAGCCAACTATCAATCTCTCAAAGGTGACCATGCTCTCCAAAAGTGTTTCCAAAAAGCTGGACAGACCGTTCCTGAGATTCGTTTGGATGGATTTGAAGGTGAGTGGAGAATTATAAAATTAGGTGATGTATTATCTGAGTTAAAAAGTGGCTTGTCACGAGAATTATCAAATGATGATATTGGTCTTCCAGTTATCAGAGCTAACAATATTAGTGATGGAAATTTAAATTTGGATAGAGATATAAAAATACTGGTTTAAGGACGATCCTAAAGGTGCCAATACAGCAAATTATTTTTGTAAGAGAGAATGATATATTGGTTAATTTTATAAATAGTGAGGCAAAAATGGGGACTGCTGCAATTGTGTTAAAGGGAACCAGATAGGGAGACAATATATACAACAAATATATTGAAATTAACCGTGAAAGAAGACTATTATCCTTATTTTATATATTTAATGACCTTTTGTACAAAGTTATCAAAAATTATATAAAAGCTATTACTAAACCTTCAGTAAATCAGGCAAGTTTTACAACTGTTGACTTTAAAAATATGAATTTTTATGCCCAGCATTTCAAGAACAACAAGCTATTAGTGCCTACTTTTTAAAATCTCGATAATCTCATCAACTCACACCAAGAAAAATTACTCAGCTTGAGACTCTGAAAAAGAAACTCTTGCAGGATATGTTTATTTAAGGAGGAGTTATGTATAGTTCTATTAATGAATTAATTAAAAAAATTAGAATCTGAACGGGTAAGACTTCAAGAAAAACTTGAATCAACTATATGACTTAAAAGATGCTTATGAGATTCACTACCAGCATGCAGATACTCATTTATTAGCACTTGTTAACCTGATTAACAACGAAATAAATGATGAATTTTTGTCTGATAATGTAACAGAAAAAGTATAAAAAAATCTACGTGATAATTGGTTAGAAAGCATATACTTTTTGTTTTTGGAGGGGACGCTCATTTATATGAATCAAATCTTCCTCAAATTATAGAGAACTTTAAAATAATTAAACTTTTTCTTTTATTTCAAAAAGTAGATTCTACAACAGTTATTATAGGAGCTAATGGAGCAGGAAAAAACTAGTCTTATTAATGAATTACGGAAGAATAGTATTGATGAGATGTTTTGTTCTTCCTGCTCAAAAAACTATTATATTTTATGTCTAATGTTTTTGGTCGTGATAGTATCAGTAAAGAAAAAAATATCTAGCAGATTTAAAAAAGCAGAAATTAAATATGATACGATTGAAATACAGACTCATAATATCGAAGATTATTTTTCAAGTTCTTTTACTAAAATGATAACGTTATTGGTAAAAGATTATACAAATATTGCTACCCGTAAATTACGAGGAGAAATAGATTTAAATTTAGCTTTATGGGATAGAGTAGAGCAGGTTTGGAACCTAATATTACCTGAAATAAAAATTTATCCTAGAACCTGATAATAGAGTTGTTGAAGTTGAAAAAATGGTTCTAGATATAGTATAAATGGACTTAGTGATGGGGAGCGGTGTATATTGTTTTATATAGGTAATGTCTTTCTTTCTCCAGAAAATAGTTATATTGTTATTGATGAACCTGAAACTTTCCTAAATGCTGCAGTCTATAATGAATTATGGGATTTACTGATATCAGAACGTCCTGACTGTCAATTCATTTTTTTGCTTCACATAATATGGATTTTGTTCAATCAAGAACAAACGCTACCTATCTGTGGTGTAAGAAATTTGAAGCACCTTATAATTTAGATTATCAATTACTAGAAGATTCACAAGAAATGCCCCTATCATTATTAACTGAAGTATCTGGAACAAGAAAGCCAATTTTATTTTGCGAGGGAACGAAAACTAGTATAGACTATCAGATTTATTCAAAAATTATTTAGTGATTTTTGTTTTGTAAAACCTGTTCAAGGCCACAAGCAAGTTATCCAATATACTAAAAGCCTATAATAATTTGCAACATTTACATGGTAACACAGCATACGGAATTATAGATAATGACTGGATGGATGAAAAATAGTATTCAAGCGTATAAAGAAGAGGGGATTTTTGTTCTTCCATTTAATGAAGTAGAGATGATACTTGTTGATGAAGCAGTCGTTAAGTCATGCTTACCATTTGACGATGACAAAGAAAAACAACGAAAATTTGAAAATTTTCAACAAAGTATCATTGAATCTTGTAAAGAAAAGAAAGATAAAATAATAAGTCTTGCTTTGAAAAAAAGACTCGATGAATTTTTTTGGAAGGTAACTGTATTCAAAAATAATAAACCTAGTAAAGAGGATGTTGAAGAATTTTTTTAAAAAGTTTAGTAGATGAATTTCATGCATCTTCAACGGTTGATAATATAACTTCTATCGTTGAAGCAAGTTTGAATTCATCTGATTTTTCAGCAATTTTAAAGATTTGTAACTTAAAAATGAAAATAATTAATCATAGAGAAATACAGAAATAGTTCCAAACTTTAAAGATAAAGCTTTAAGACGTATTACACTGGATAGTGATTTACAGAAAGAACTACGTCATAAATATTTTGAAGAATTGGAAGCAAAAACTATTGAACAATTAAATTGATTTTTTTGATATTTTGGATTAAGTAAATAGAAAAGAAACACTATGGAAACAACACAAACCTCCCAGTCGCTCTACCAAGCCCTGTGGAACTCAGCGGATGTTCTCCGCTCCAAGATGGATGCCAACGACTACAAGTCCTATCTTTTTGGGGCATGATCTTTTTACAAAGTATCTGTCAGATAAGATGCTCTTTTTTTCGTGGCTGAGACCATGGAAGAGGAGACAGATAGTCTTGAGGATGCCCTTGAGGTCTATCGATCAACTACTACGAGGATGCGGATACTCACGAGGATCTGGTCTCTGTTATGAATGATGAGCTCAACTATATCATCAAGCCAGACTTGACCTTTACGGCCTCTAGTAGACACGTGTCAATGAGGGGCACTTTCCAGCTGGAAGATCTGGCTCAAGGTTTTCGTGATATCGAGCAGAGTGATGATCTCTATGAAAAATCTCTTTGAAGATATCGATCTCTACTCTAAAGAAAGCTAGGGAGCAACTCCACAAAAGCAAAAACCAAACTGGTAGCTGCAGTCATGAAAGAGTTGGCTGTACTAGATGTGGCTGGTCATGCTGGCGATATGCTGGGGCGATGCCTATGAGTATCTAATCGGTCAGTTTGCGACCGACTCGGGGAAGAAAGCTGGGTGAGTTCTATACGCCTCAGCCTGTTGCCAAGCTCATGACTCAGATTGCCTTTTTAGGGTCGTGAAGACCAGGAAGGCTTTTACCATCTATGATGCGACTATGGGATCAGGCTCCTCTTGCTCAATGCCAAGAAATACTCTCACAAACCGCAGACAGTTGTCAATACTTTGGTCAGGAGCTCAATACTTCGACCTATAACCTAGCTCGGATGAACATGATCCTACACGGCGTTCCAGTTGAGAATCAATTTCTACACAATGCCGATACTGTAGATGAAGACTGGCCGACTCAAGAACCGACCAACTTTGATGGAGTTCTCATGAACCCTCCATACTCTGCCAAGTGGTCAGCAAGCTCTGGCTTTATGGCTGACCCTCGTTTCTCTCCTTTTGGGAAACTGGCGCCCCAGTCCAAGGCTGACTTTGCCTTCCTCTTGCATGGATATTACCACCTCAAGCAGGATAATGGGGTCATGGCTATCGTCCTTCCCCACGGTGTTCTCTTCCGTGGTAATGCGGAGGGAACCATTCGCAAGGCCTTGTTAGAAGAAGGAGCCATTGATACGGTTATCGGTCTACCAGCCAATATCTTCTTTAATACCAGCATTCCGACTACGGTTATCATTCTCAAAAAGAACCGTACCAATCGTGATGTTTACTTTATCGATGCTTCTAAGGAGTTTGATAAAGGGGCAAAAAAACCAAAATATCATGACGGATGCTCATATCGAGAAGATTCTGGAAGCCTACAAGTCACGTGAGGAGATGGATAAGTTTGCCCACCTAGCAAGCTATGAAGAAATTGTCGAAAATGACTATAACCTCAATATCCCTCGCTACGTGGATACCTTTGAGGAAGAAGAAGTAGAGCCACTGACAGACATCGTCAGCAAGATTAACCAGACAAATCAAAGCAATTAAAAAGCCCAAACAGCTTCATTACTGGAAATGCTCAATCAACTCCACGGAACCACACCAGAAGCTGATGCTGAACTCAAAGAGTTTTTTTGAAAGAAACTTTAAAGGGTGATGGGAGAAAGTAAGATACGATAATTAGATTAAATATTCCCAGTCAGAACAACTTTTGGCTGGTTTTTTTATTGTCTAAAAATGCTATAATTAAATTACCTAAAAGGTAATTTAATTTAACAGAAAAGGGAACTATGAAGCTTATCTATACAAATAAAACTGTTAAAAAGCAGTGCACAGAGCTGAGGAAGGCGAAAAAGGATTTTTCGGAAAAGGTTGCAGAAAAGTTGCACAAGTTAATCAACTTGTTAGAATCTGTAGATACCTTGGCCAGTGTGACTGCTTTTCCAAGACATAATTTTCACCAACTCAAGGGAAAGAGACAGGGACAGTTTGCTTTGGATATAGATGGTCGGGAAAGTTCCTATCGTTTGATTGTCGGTTTTCATGAAGAGGATCTAGAAAAGGTCTTTTCAAGTTCCATTGAAATCGAAATCCTAAAAATAGAGGAGGTCAGCAATCACTATGACTAATAAAATTGTTGAATACAAAGACCTGATTGCTTTTCATCCAGGTCAGTATGTCAGTGAGTTAATCGAAGATTATAACGTAACGCAGAAGGAATTTGCGGAGCGTTTGGGGGTTTCAGCAAAGACTGTCAGCAAGCTCGTCAATGCTGAGGAGTCCATCAGTAAAGAAACGGCTCATAAGTTAGCCAAGCTAAGCGGAGTTTCCATGCAAACTTGGCTCAATCTTCAGAATGCTTATGATGTAAAAGTGGCTGAGATTGCAGAGGAAAGAGAGCTTGAAGAAGGTAGCGAGAAAGAAATCTGTGAGCTGATTGATTTCAAGTATTTTAAGGAAAAAGGCTACGTTCCAGACAAACGCTATAGTTTGAAGGAAAAGATTGTCGAGCTTCGCAAGATTCTAGGTGTGGCAAGTTTAGAAAATCTTACATCTTTTAATCATCTAGTCAGCTATCGGAATACGCGTGAGTTTACGGCTAAAAGTATAGTGAACTCCAATATTATGTTGGAGTTGGCGTCTAAAAAAGCACGTGATACAACAACTATCAAGCTCAATCGTAGAAAGCTAGAAAGAAGCTTGCCTGCTTTGAGAAAGTTGACCAGACAGGACCCAGAAATTTTTCCACAGCGCTTGTACGATATTTTATTAGACTGCGGCGTTGTCCTAGTCGGTCTACCTGCCTTACCAAATGCCAATCTGAATGGAGCGACTAAAAAATTCAGTAACAGCAGTGCCTTGCTTTTACTCACAGACCGAAACAAAGCATCCGATATTTTCTGGTTCTCACTTTTTCATGAGATAGGACATATTCTAGAGAATGATTTTTCATCTGATGATGGAAATAGTGAATCCTACAGACGTTCTGAGGAACAGGCAGATCAGTTTGCAAAAGATTTCTTGATTAGTCCAGAAGATTACCAGACTTTTATCAAAAAAGGAAATTTTGATAAGTCGGATATTCTAGATTTTGCAGAGGAAATCGATATTCATCCGAGCGTCGTTTTAGGCAGATTACAAAATGAGGGTATTCTCGGTTTTGACCGTTTCCGAGAACTAAAAGAAAATTATTACTTTGTTTCTTGAATCTATCGAAAGTTGTAGAAGATGAAAAAAGTTTCATACGATTAGTAATTATTATTTCTTTTTTCGCTCATATTCCGCTCATTTTTAAGATATAACTTTGTTTCCATATTTCCGGGGAACTAGTAGAAAGTAAGGAGAAATATGGAAAATAATAGTCAACTTGCCCTTTGCCAGCGACTCTGGGCGAGAAACAAATACCTCGTGTTGAGTCATTCCAGCAATATTTACAATGAGATTCGCCAATACTTGAAGAATGAAGAGGCGGAGGTGAGTCATGTTCAAGAACTGATCGATCATGCCTGCCAGATTCCAGAACACAGGGGTCAGGTCTGCAATGCCTTTCAGCATATTTGGGGCTATTTCAAGAAGAAAGCAACGGAGACTGAACGCAAGGAATATATGTTTTTACTGGAGCGTTATCACTCTGGTCATGCCACCAAAGAAGACTTAATTGCTAAGACGAGAGATTTACTTGAACGTTACCCAAATGCTTATCTGCAACATTCTACTTTGTTGAAAGGAGACTCCCATGAGACTTTGGCATGAGACTTTAATCGCACAACTTCCCCGTCCTCAACTCTTGGGACAGCATCGAGAGTGCTGCGCTCTACGTGGGAATGGCTGGGGCAGAAAGCATGCGACGGTTGACTATGTCTTTACCCACTCGCCCTATCGTCTCTATGCCTATCATGACTTGATTATGGAGGAGATGGCTCGTCGTGGCTACAAGGTTAGTCCAGAGTGGTTGGATAAGAACTACCGAGGTAAGACCTGCCCTCCTTATCAAGACTTAGTAGAGGAGAAGTTGACTAGTCCAATATATAGCGAACATGACGATGCCTACTATGAGGAGTGTCTGGCTAATCTCCGAGAGAAGGGGATTGAGCTGAAGTAAACGTAAGAATTATCAGCATTTTATAACTCTTTTTCGTAATTTTTTTTCGAATAATAAAGATGAGACCTAAGGATTATTCCCTAGGTCTTATGCTTTTAGTATTATGATGTATTTTTCGGTTAGAAAGTAATGAAAAAAGAGCTTGTTGCACGCTATTTTATAAACAGGGTGATAGATCTGTTTTCTTCATAAATAGTGAGATCTTTTTGCAACAAACCTTAAGAATCCTATACCGTAAAAGAATCAATAAAAAACGAACTAACCATAGAGTAGTCCGTTTTTGTTTAATAGAAAAGAGGCATTAGTGAGTGAAGTCAAGTACCATACGTCCTTGGATAGTACCAGCTTTCCATTTCATCAAAGACATCTACGGCATCTTCAACAGGGCGTTTTTCAACGACTGGAACAACTAAGCCTTCAGCACCAAATTGGAAGGCTTCTTCCAAGTCTTTACGAGTACCTACAAGAGAACCGATGACCTGGATACCGTCTAGAACAGTCTTGACAATGCTGAGGTCCATCATTTCAGATGGCAAACCAACAGCTACTACGCGACCACCTGCACGTACAGAATCAACAGCTTGGTTGAAGGCCACTTTAGAAACGGCTGTTACGACAGCAGAATGAGCTCCGCCGTTTGTTTTTTCTTTGATGAGGCTAGGAACGTCATCAACTTCACGACCATTGATCACAATATCAGCACCAACTTCTTTTGGCTAATGCAAGTTTGTCATTGTTGATGTCGACTGCTACAACATGGGCATTGAATACTTTCTTAGCATATTGAACAGCTAGGTTACCCAAACCACCTGCACCATAAAGGACAATCCCATTGGCCTGGTTGAACTGAGCTTCTTTGATGGCTTTTGTAGGTAGTTACACCGGCACAAGTGATAGAAGAAGCTTGTGCAGGATCAAGACCTTCAGGAACTTTGACAGCATAGTCAGCTGTTACGATACATTGTTCAGCCATACCACCGTCAACAGAATAACCAGCATTTTTTACTGTACGGCAAAGAGTTTCACGTCCTGTAGTACAGTATTCACATGTGCCACAACCTTCAAAGAACCAAGCGACACTGACGCGGTCACCGACTTTTAAGCTCTTCACATCAGGAGCCAATTCTTTGACAATACCAATCCCTTCGTGACCAAGGATACGACCAGGGACCTTACCGAAGTCACCATGTGCAACGTGCAAGTCAGTGTGGCAGACACCACAGTATTCAATTTCTACAAGAGCTTCACCTGTTTCAAGCGGACGGAGTTCTTTGTTTTGAATGATTTCAACACCAGTACTTTCTGGATTAACAACAACTGCTTTCATAAGTAGTTCCTCCTGTTTAGTTATTATTATTAATATGTTAATTATATCACAAAGTTTTTAGGTGGGCAAGCGTTTTCAGCAACAAGTAAGTCCCCGCTAGATTGCTAGGAGGACTATTTTTCACGACAAAGGTGGTAAAAACCGTATATTATTCTAATTTTTGTTCTATATTTCAAACAAATCGACTCATCAAACTTTATAAAAATAGGTATTTAGTAGAAAAACATTCGGGAATATTACATTTTCGTTACATTTTATAACAAAGTATGAATTTTTCAGACAATTTTTATTATAATATGAGTTAAAAAAATATTGAGGGAGTTTTGTATGAAAAGACAACAACGTTTTTCACTTCGGAAGTTCAAATTTGGTTTGGCTTCGGCTTTGTTGGGAACTGCTTTGATTTTTGGTTCAGGCCAAGCTAATGCGGACGAACAGACTGCCGTTAATACATCAGAAGCTAGTCAGCAGTCAAGCCTAGTTACAACAGCTGATCCGTCAGAGCAGGAGTCTCTTTCTGCGGATAAGGCGACAGTAAAAGAGGACAAGTCGCAAGCTTCTGAAGAAGTAGACAAATCCTCAAGTTCAGAGCCAACAAATGCTCAAGCTCCATCAGCAGGAGAAACTAAGGAAGATAAGCAAGTAGTTAACGAAAAGGAAGTAGCTACAGATCCAAAAACAGACTGTTTCGACAGCAGAGGTAACAAGCCCTTCATCTGCGAAGAAAGATGATAAGCAGGAGATTAGGACTGAAAAATCCTGAAAGCAAGCCAGCGACTACAGAAGCTGTAACGTCAGAAAATACAGGTCAGCCAGTTGCTACTGCGACTTCTGAGGAAGAAGCTAAAGCTAGCAAGGACGAGCAACCAACTAGCATTAGTAGTAATGAAATTATCAAGGTTCCTCAAACTTGGTCTCAAGGTTATAAAGGGGAAGGCCGCTTGGTTGCTGTTATCGACTCTGGCTTAGATGTTCACCATGAAGTCTTGCGTATTTCGGACCCTTCAAAGGCCAAATACCAAACAGAAGCTTCTCTTGAAGAGGCAAAAGAAGAAGGCCGGAATTGATTATGGTAAATGGTATAACAGCAAGGTTGTCTATGCCTATAACTATATTGATGGCGATGATAGCATCAAGGAAAAAGATAGCTATTCTCACGGGATGCACGTTACTGGTATCACGGCTGGAAATCCAGACAAGAAGGATAGCAACGGGGAATACATCTATGGGGTTGCTCCTGAAGCCCAAGTGATGTTCATGCGGGTCTTCTCAGACCGTCAAAAAAACTACGAGTGACGCCATTTATATCAAGGCCATTGAAGATGCGGTAGCCTTGGGGGCAGATTCCATCAACATGAGTTTGGGTTCAGCAACAGGATCAGTCGTAAACATGAGTCCTAGTCTCTCTGCTGCGATTGAACGAGCTCGAGCTAAAGGAGTCAGTGTCGTAATTGCGGCTGGTAACGAAAATACTTTCGGAAGTGGCCATTCCAAACCTCTGGCTGAAAAATCCAGACTATGGTTTAGTCGGAAATCCTTCAACTGCAGAAGGAGCTATTTTCAGTTGCCTCTGTTGATAATACGGTAGTGACTGAAGAAGTCATGGAAGTTCGTGGTCTAGAAGATAATGCTGAATTAAGCAACGGAAAATTCACATTTGCCAAAGCAGATAGCAAGGCTGATTTTGAAAAAGGCAAAGGAATATGAGTATGTCAATGCTGGTCAAGGACGTGAAGAAGATTTTAATGGCCTAGATTTGACAGGGAAGTTGGCCCTTATTAAGCGTGGTTCGATTACATTCTCTGAGAAGATTAAAAATGCCATCCAACATGGTGCAGCTGGTGCCCTCATTTACAACAATGTTGAAGGGGCTAATATCCAGATGGCCTTGGATAAGGATTCAGAATCAGCTCCATCAGCCTTTATCAGCAAACAGTATGGTGAAGCCTTGGCTGCTGGTAATTATAAGATTGCCTTCAACGGATTGAAAGATAATCGCCCAAATCCAACAGCTAAAGAACTATCTGACTTCTCTAGCTGGGGTGTTACAACCGATGGTCAGCTGAAGCCAGATGTGTCAGCTCCTGGTGGATCTATCTATTCTTCACTCAATGACAATACCTATGGCAGTATGAACGGAACCAGTATGGCGTCCCCACATGTGGCTGGTGTTGCAGCCTTGGTGAAAGAATACCTGCTTAAGCATTATCCAAACCTAACTCCAGCTCAGAATTCTGAATTGGTCAAGGCTTTGATCATGTCTACTGCGAAATTGCATATTGATAAAGAAACAGGTGCTTATACCTCTCCGCGTCAGCAAGGTGCAGGAATCGTTGATACAGCTGCTGCGGTGTCTACTGGACTTTATGTTACTGGGGAAAACCAATACCCAAGCGTATCCTTAGGCAATGTCGAAGATAGTTTTACGTTTGACGTGACGGTTCATAATATTACTGATACTGACCGAACCCTGAAAATGATTGTCAATACCAATACAGATACGGTTAAGGATGGTCAATTCGATCTGACACCTCGTAAATTGACTGAAACAGTCTGGCCCTGAAGTTACGGTCAAAGCTCATAGCAGTCAGACTGTAACTGTAAAGGTTAATGTGGCTAAATTTGCAGAAGAGCTGACCAAGTTAATGCCAAACGGCTACTTCTTAGAAGGTTTTGTTCGCTTTGTTGATCCAGCAGATGACGGTGACGTAGTGAGCCTTCCATTTATGGGCTTCCGTGGTCAATTCCAGAATCTGCCAGCTGCTGAAAAACCAATTTATAAATTAGTCCGCGATGGCAAATCAGGATTCTATTATCAGGTGCCAGAGGATAAAAGTATTGATTCTAAAAAGCAATGTGACGAGCCTCGTAACAACGTCTAAAAGATACCCTTTATTCGACTGGTAAAACTGTAGACCGCAGTTCAGTCGTCTTAGGAACTGCTGAAAAATGCCGATGGGAAACATATCTTGCAGCTGGATGCTGATGGCAATATTCGTTTAGCCTTCTCACCAAATGGCGATGGCAATAAAGATGTAATCCAGTACCGCTCTGTCTTCTACCGGAATGTGAATAATCTGACAGCTAGTGTGTATACAACAGATGATACTGACTACCGCTTCCCAATCTGGCAAAGTAGCAAGGCTTGGGATGGCCGTAAAAATTTCTATAGCGGTGATGCGAGAAAAACCGAAGTCTTATCTTTTGACAAATACTGTTTGGGATGGTCGCGATAGCAAGGGCAACCCGTTAGAAGATGGCCGCTATACCTATGTCGTTCGCTACACACCTGACGTGCACGGTGCAGAAGAGCAAACTGTAAGCTTTTGATCTTCAAATTGATACCCAAAAACCTCAGATTACTTCAGGTTATATCACGAATAAAGACGGTGTTGAGACTTTAACAGTCCGTAAGCCAAAAGGATGTCGGAAACGGCGGTATCCTGCGCGAACAAGTCTTCTATTTGAAGGCAGACGAAGAAGGTTCAATCACTTATAAAGACGTGGATTCCCATGGGAAAGAACAGGGAATACGAGCATGAGTTTATCTTTCAGCCAATGAAGATGGTACTTACACCTTGCCAGAAGGAGTGGACAAGTCCCAGATTTTTCTATGCGGTAGAAGATTATGCAGGCAACAAAGATGTTCTTGCCTTGTCTGAATTTGTCAGCTCTGAAAAATTCAGGCCGGATCCGAGTTTCCATGGTGGATGCAACTACACATAAAGATGTCGACACGACCTTTGTCTATCGAATCAAGGATGACAAAGGAAAATATGTTGATTTGGATAAAGGAAAAGATATCAACTTCTTACCGTTCGGTCGTTATACAGTAGAAGTCTTCACCTATGATAGGGATGAAATTAAGTTCTACGGCTCCAAGACGCAGGAATTTGAATTAACAGCACAAGATAGCTTCAAGACAATCGAGTTCCTTGTTAAGGAAGTTGTCTTTGCGCCAGTCAGTGTTACTTTTGATCAGGCTGTACCAAAGAATACTCAAGTACTTCTCAAGAACAACAATGGCGATGTATATACTTTTGCCTGCTGCCAAATTTGGTAAGAATTCCTTTGGACGATCAGTAGGGGCAGGATTCTACTCTGTCTTTGTAAATCTCCCAACTGGTTATGAGCTTGTGGAAACAGATCCAACTGTTGAAGTTCTTGAAGGTAAGAACAATCTTCTTAAACTAGGAGTTGTTGTTAAAACCCTTCTTATGGCTGCGGTTAATCAGCAATCAAATCTAGTATCGACAGTTCAATATTACAATGCTTCTAGCGCAAAACGTCTGGCTTATGATCAAGCTTATCAATCTGCTAAAAGATGCTTTAGCTGGTAAATTGACGCAGGCAGAAGTGGATGCTGTTGTTGCTAAATTGCAAGCCGCAACAACTGATCTTGACGGTAAAGAATCCGATGTAGCAGCTGTTAAAGCAGCAGTAGAGGCTTATGCTGCAACAACGAAAACAGGTGCTTATGCCAATGCTAAGGACAGAAACCGCCGTGCCTATGACCAAGCCTTCCAGAAGTTACTCTTCTCTTACTCCAAGAGAAGGTGACCCAGGAGCAAATCGATACGGCACTGGCTAAAACTGGCAGCTGCTGAGAAGAAATTAGATGGTAAGCCAACGAACTTTACTGATTTACAAAAATTAGTAGAATACGACATGCACTATCAAGCAATCAGCAATAAATTTATCTATGCCAGCAAGAATGTTAAAAGCAGCGTACTTAGAGGCCTATGCGCAAGCTAAGGCAGTTCTGGAAGATCCAGGCGCTAGCCAAGCAGAGGTTAAGGAAGCTATTGCGAATTTGAAGGTGGCTAGGAGAAAACTTGATGGTAGAAAACCAAGAGTTGTGAAGCCTAGAAAGCCAAGACAAGCTTAAAACTTTCAAGCTTACTTTAGAATTAGAATCCCTTAGGTTTTAGACTTGAGGATTTCTTTTTGTGATAGGCACATAAGTGTTTTTACAATAGTTAGGATTTCTGCTATAATCTTTTTTAGAAAGAAATCTCTTTGTCTACTTTTTAGCGAGTCTGGGATAGTGTGAGCCAGATAGGGAAGCAGAGCAGATGGCGCTTTTGGTTATATTTTGTAAACAGAATGAAGTAATAAATTAGGGTGGAACCGCGTTTTTGACGCCCCTAGGTCGCAATAGCCTAGGACTGTCGGATGTGGTTCTTTTGTTTGTTCAAACGGAGCGAAAGATAGTCCCTGAGCTAAAATAAAAAACAAAAGGAGTAACTAATGTCTAAGAAACTTACCTTTCAGGAAATAATTTTGACTTTACAGCAGTTCTGGAATGATCAGGGCTGTATGCTTATGCAGGCTTATGATAATGAGAAGGGGGCGGGAACGATGAGTCCCTATACCTTCCTGCGGGCTATTGGGCCAGAGCCGTGGAATGCGGCCTATGTAGAGCCGTCTCGCCGGCCAGCAGATGGCCGTTATGGAGAAAATCCGAACCGTCTTTACCAGCACCATCAATTTCAGGTGGTTATGAAGCCTTCTCCAAGCAATATCCAAGAACTTTATTTGCAGTCTTTGGAGCTCTTGGGTATCAATCCGCTGGAGCATGACATTCGTTTTGTTGAGGATAACTGGGAAAATCCATCAACTGGATCAGCCGGTCTGGGCTGGGAAGTTTGGCTGGATGGTATGGAAATCACTCAGTTCACTTACTTCCAGCAAGTTGGAGGTCTGCCAACTCACCCGGTGACCGCTGAGGTGACTTATGGTTTGGAGCGTCTGGCTTCTTATATTCAAGAAGTGGACTCAGTTTATGACATTGAGTGGGCTGATGGCGTCAAGTACGGCGAAATTTTCACTCATCCTGAGTATGAACATTCCAAATACAGCTTTGAGGTTAGCGACCAAGACTTGCTATTGGGGAATTTTGAGAGGTTTGAAGCAGAAGCTAAGAGGTGTCTGGACGAGCATCTGGTGCACCCAGCCTATGACTATGTTCTCAAATGCTCACATACCTTTAACCTCTTGGATGCGCGTGGCGCTGTATCCGTGACAGAGCAGAGCTGGCTATATCGCTCGTATTCGTAACCTGGCGCGTGTCGTGGCCAAGACCTTTGTGGCTGAGCGCAAGCGTCTGGGCTATCCGCTTTTGGATGCAGAGACTCGCGAGAAACTCTTGGCAGAGGAGGGAGAATAATCATGGTAAAAAAATTTATTAGTTGAGTTAGGCTTGGAGGAAATGCCAGCCTATGTCGTGACACCGAGCATGAAGCAGCTGCGCGACAAGATGGGGAGCCTTCCTGACAGACCATCGTCTGACCTTTGAGAAAAATTGAAATGTTCTCCACACCTCGTCGTCTGGCAGTGCGCGTGGTTGGCTTGGCAGACAAAGCAGTCTGATTTGACCGAAGATTTCAAAGGCCCTTCTAAGAAAAATTGCACTGGATGCTGATGGGAACTTTACCAAGGCTGCCGAAGGCTTTGTCCGTGGCAAGGGCTTGACGGTTGAGGACATTACTTTCCGTGAAATCAAGGGTGAGGAATACGTCTATGTGACCAAGGAAGAAATCGGCCGTCCGGTAGAGGAAATCATCCCAGCAGTGACAGAGGTTCTACAAGCTTTGACCTTCCCTGTCAGCATGCACTGGGCTAACAACAATTTTGAATACATCCGTCCAGTTCATACTTTGACTGTGCTCCTAGATGAGCAGGCCTTTGACTTGGATTTCTTGGACATCAAGAGCGGACGTACTAGCCGTGGACACCGTTTTTTTGGGGAAAGAAACGGAGATTGCTTCCGCAGTTCCTATGAAGATGACCTACGGGCTCAGTTTGTTATTGCCAGCCCTCTTGAACGTGGAGATATGATTGTCGAGCAGATTCGAGCATTAGAAGAGGAGCACGGGGTTTTTATCGAAATTGATGAAGACCTGCTTAATGAAGTGTTGAATTTGGTAGAATATCCAACTGCTTTCTTGGGTAATTTTGATGCTAAATACTTAGAGGTGCCAGAGGAAGTCTTGGTCACTTCCATGAAAGAGCACCAACGTTACTTTGTTGTGCGCGATAGTGAAGGCAAACTTTTTGCCACACTTTATCTCTGTCCGCAACGGAAATGCAGAGCACTTGGAAAATGTCATCAAGGGAAATGAAAAAGTCTTGGTGGCTCGTCTGGAAGATGGTGAATTTTTTTCTGGCGGGAAGACCAAAAAGCTGGCTATTGCCGACTTGGTTGAAAAAGCTTGGCAATGTGACCTTCCATGAAAAGATTGGCTCTCTAGCAGAGCACATGGAGCGGACTGGCAAGATTGCTGCTCTCTTGGCGCAAGAGGCAGGATTGGATGCGGATGAAACAGCTGACTTGGCTCGTGCAGCAGCTATTTATAAGTTTGACCTGCTGACTGGTATGGTTGGTGAATTTGATGAGCTGCAAGGTATCATGGGTGAGAAGTATGCTCTTCTGGCTGGTGAGAATGCTGCAGTGGCAGCTGCCATTCGGGAGCACTATATGCCGACATCAGCCGATGGCGAATTGCCTGACACCAAGGTCGGAGCTGTCTTGGCCCTAGCTGATAAGCTGGATACCATTCTGTCCTTCTTCTCAGTTGGCTTGATTCCAAGCGGATCTAATGATCCTTATGCGCTGCGCCGTGCGACTCAGGGTGTTGTGCGTATATTGGACAAGTTTGGTTGGAACATTGACTTGGCTCAGCTGGTTAGCCGACTTTACGAACTCAAGTTTGATAGCTTAAGCTATGACAATCAAGAGGCTGTGCTGGACTTCTTCCGTGCCCGTGTTGAGAAAAATGATGGATCGCAGCATTCCAAAAAGACATCGTGACGGCTGTTCTTCAAAGCACTCAGTTCGTCGTACGTGATTTGGTAGAAACAGCAGCGCTTCTAGCAGAAAAAAAGCTCAGGAAGACAACTTCAAGTCAGCAGTGGAAAGCCTGTCTCGAGTCTTTAATCTAGCTGAGAAAGCCAAAGGGCAGACAGCTGTCAATCCAGCACTCTTTGAAAATCAAGAGGAAAAAAGACTTGGCAGCGGCCATTGAAAAAGTCGAGCTGACATCTGACTTAGCTGCCAATTTGGACCAACTCTTTTGCCCTCAGTCCAGTTATCGACGCTTTCTTTGACCATACCATGGTCATGGCAGAAAGATGAGGCTGTGCGTAACAACCGTCTAGCTCTCCTGTCTTCTTTGACAGCCAAGGCGGGACAAATGGCGCAGTTTAATCAGATTAATACCAAATAAAAGGTAAGAGAGAGGTAGAATCATGGATCCTAAAAAAATTGCCCGTATTAATGAACTGGCTAAAAAGAAAAAAACGGAAGGCTTAACTGCTGAGGAAAAAGTGGAACAAGCCAAGCTTCGTGAAGAGTATATCGAGGGCTACCGTCGCTCTGTTCGTCATCACATTGAAGGCATCAAGATTGTCGACGAGGAAGGCAATGATGTGACGCCTGAAAAATTGCGTCAAGTTCAGCGTGAGAAAGGTCTTCACGGTCGCAGTCTAGATGATCCAAATTCATAAAAATAGTTGTCATTTCAGTGCATAAGCTGAAATGACAACTATTATTTTTCTTCCTTTTTAAGAGTTTATAGCTGATGTAGAGAATGGCGACGCAAGTGAAGGTTAGAATCCAAAAAGAACTGGATCTGTTGTGGTTCTCAGAAAGAAGAGGCAGACTAGAAAAAAATAGCAAATAGTAGAATTAAGATAGTATTTCTATAAGATTGAAAGTTCATTCTTCTTCCTCCCTTTTTGTGCTTGACGAATCTTTCCTTTGGCAATAAAATGCATAATCAGTCCAAATCCAAGGCCCGCTGCTAATCCAGCTATAATAAGTTTAGGCTGAAGCAAAACTTGTAGGATATCTTTCTTTTCCGTGACAGCTATCATGATGCTAAAGAGAGGGTAAAAGAGTAGCCAATAAGAGAAGCCTGCTTTGAGACCAGCATGTTTCATAGCTTTTTCTTCTTTTTTTCATCCTGAAGTCCTAGCTCTAGATTATCAATTCCTTTGCGCCTTGCTTGAATAACTATATAGACACAGAAGCCGAGGATAAGGATTTCCAGCAGGATAGGATAGGTAACAGCAATAATTTTTAGGCCATCGAAAAGCCAGTGGAAAGACGATGGCATTGCCAAAAAAATCAGAATAAAGAAAAAGCCAAATAAAAGCCTATATTTCCTAGATGCTCAGCCTGTTGGCGCTTTTGCTCATCCAAAGGTCCAGTAATGCCGTAAAAATCGTTTGATCATCTTGTCTGAGAATGTTTCTTTTTTTCATGTTGTTTCCTTTCTTTAGGTATGAAATTGCTGCAAGGAAAAAAATTCTTAGTCGTCAGAATCTTCATCTGTCAGCTGGGGATCCCAAAAGAGGGCGTTGAGGTCAGTATCTAGCGTTTTTGCTAGATTGATGCAGAGCTCGAGGGTGGGATTGTATTTGTTGTTTTCAATCATATTGATAGTTTGCCGCGATACCCCGATAGACTTGGCCAACTCTAGCTGAGACATCTTTTTTTCTTTTCGAAATTCTTTGACACGATTCATTACACCCTTCCTTTCTATTTTTTTATCACCAGTCAAATGTCGTGTATATTTGACTTTTAAAAATAGTATAATCCTTTTTTTAGAGATTATGTCAAGTATATGCGACAAAAAAACTTAGGATTATTTTTTTCCTGGTCCTACTTTTTAAAAAATGCTTTTTGATTATGGTATAATAGATAAGATATGACAAATGAATTTCATCATGTAACCGTTCTTCTTCATGAAACTATTGATTATTTAGATGTTAAACCTGATGGGGTGTATGTTGATGCGACCTTAGGTGGGGCAGGCCATAGTGAATATTTACTAAGTAAGTTAAGTCCCAAGGGCCATCTCTATGCTTTTGATCAGGATGCGACAGCTATTGAACATGCCAAAAAACGTTTAGCACCATACATCGAAAAAGGCATGGTTACTTTTGTGCAGGATAATTTCCGCCATCTCAAACTACAGTTAGAAAAACTTGGTGTAGATGAGATTGATGGTATTTGTTATGATTTAGGGGTCTCAAGTCCCCAATTAGATGAGCGAGAACGTGGTTTTTTTCTTATAAACAAGATGCACCATTGGATATGCGTATGAATCGTCATGCGGATTTTAGCGCTTATCAAGTAGTCAATGACTACGATTATCATGATTTAGTGCGTATTTTTCTTTAAATACGGTGAAGATAAATTTTCAAAACAAATTGCTCGTAAAAATTGAGCAAGCTAGACAGATCAAGCCGATTGAGACGACAACGGAGCTTGCAGAGATTATCAAATCTGCCAAGCCCGCCAAGGAATTAAAGAAAAAAAGGACATCCAGCCAAGCAGATTTTTTTCAAGCCATTCGGATTGAGGTCAATGATGAGCTAGGAGCAGCTGATGAGTCTATTCAGCAAGCAATTGATTTATTGGCGGTAGATGGTCGGATTTCAGTCATCACTTTTCATTCTTTTGGAAGATCGCTTGACCAAGCAACTTTTTTTAAAGAGGCTTCGACAGTAGACGTGCCAAAGGGCTTGCCTTTTTATTCCAGATGACTTGAAACCCTAAACTGGAATTGATCAGTCGAAAGCCGATTTTGCCGAGTGCAGAAGAGCTTGAGATGAATAATCGAGCACATTCAGCCAAATTGCGCGTGGCGCGAAAAGTACACAAGTGAGGGAATAAATGCCAAATAACAGCCAAGAAACGAGAGGACAGCAGCTCAATCACGGATTAAAAAGTTCACTCGTATCGAGAAAGCATTTTATGCTTCGATTATCTTGACAGCGATTATTATTGCCGTTAGTGTTGTCTTTATGCAAACAAAACTCTTGCAAGTTCAGCATGATTTGACGGACTTGAATGTCCAAGTCAGCACTAAGCAGGTTGAAATTAATAACGCCAAGCAAGAGATTAATGATTTAACGCGTAAGGAAAGACTGTCTGGACTAGCTAGTTCTCAGGAAATGACCTTACAGAATGCAATCGTAAAAAACGGCGGAATAAAGCATGAAGAATAAGATTTTTAAGGTATGCTTTAAAAAAATCGAAAAAAACAGCTAATATGAATCGAAAAAACAAGTGGGGAAAAAAATCTGAGTATCCTGACTGTTTTTCTTTTCTTTGTTTTTTGATTAACTTTGCTATCTTGATTGGGTCTGGTCGAAAAATTTGGAGTGGACACGGTGGCAGAGGCTAAAAAGTTTACCAGATTCAAAAAACAGTACAGGCTAAGCGGGGAACGATTTATGATCGGAACGGCAATGCCATTGCAGAAAGATTCAACGACTTATAATCTCTATGCCATTATTGATAAAAAAAGTATAAGTCAGCTACAGGAGAGATTCTCTATGTAGAGCCCTCTCAGTATGAGACGGTTGCTCAAATTCTACACGATAAGTTAGACATTGAGACTGATTATGCCAAGAGCCAGCTATCACAGGAAAAAAATTGACTCAGGTCTATTTTGGTGCTAAAGGAAATAATATTCCTTACGCAACGATGACAGATATTAAGAAGTCCATGGAAGATGCCGGCGTTAAAGGAATCAGTTTTGATACTAGTCCTAGTCGAAGCTATCCAAATGAAACCTTTGCCTCTCAGTTTGTCGGTATTGCCCAATTGGTAGAAAAATGAGGATGGATCTAAGAGCCTACGTGGTTCAACAGGTTTAGAATATTCCTTGGATAAAATCTTGGCTGGACAGGGATGGTTTGGTGACCTATGAGCGCGATAAAAAAACGGAAATATTGTGCCTGGTTCAGACCAAGTTTCTGTGGCAACAGAAAATGGTAAAGATGTCTATACGACTATTTCTAGCCATCTGCAAAAGCTATCTAGAGACAAGAATGGACATCTTCCAAGAAAAAGGTCAAAGGGAAATTTGTGTCTGCAACACTGGTTAGTGCTAAGACAGGTGAAGTTTTGGCAACAACTCAGCGCCCAAGTTTTAATGCAGATACCAAGGAAGGTCTGTCTAAAGACTTCAATTGGTCAACCTTGCTTTATCAAAGCCCTTATGAGCCTGGATCAACTATGAAAGTATTTACCTTGGCTAGTGCTATCGATAATCATACTTTCCCTGCCAATGAAACCTACTTTAATGACGAGTTTCAAATCGAGGATACAACCATCAAAGACTGGGGAGTCAATATGGGGCTCTCAACTGGTCAGACCCTGACTTATGCTCAAGGATTTGCCTATTCAAGTAATATCGGTATGGCCCGTCTGGAGAAAAAGATGGGAGATGATAAGTGGCGTGATTATTTAGATAAATTCAAGTTTGGTGTTCGTACGCGGTTTGGTATGATGGGCGAAGATGTCGGTAATTTACCTGACAAAAATGTCGTTACAACCGCAATGAGTTCCTTTGGTCAAGGGATTAACGTAACACAAGTTCAAATGCTACGTGGTTTTACTGCCATTGCTAACGACGGTGTCATGTTGGAACCCTAAATTTATCAGTGCTATTTATGATTCAGCGACTAACAGTGCCCGCAAGGGAACAAATGAGATCATAGGAAATCCAGTTTCTAAAACAGCGGCTCAAGAGACCCGGAAGTATATGGTGACAGTCGGAACAGATCCGAACTTTGGAACCTTGCAGACAGATGGAGTGCCGGTCATTCAGGTTCCAGGTCAAGATGTAGCGGTCAAGTCTGGTACGGCCCAGATTGCGGCAGAAGCTAAAGATGGTGGAGGCTACTTGGAAGGTGAGTACATCTATTCGGTAGTTGCTATGACGCCGGCTGAAGATCCTGATTTCATCATGTATGTGACAGTGAAGCAGCCTGAAGAGAAGTTCTATCCAGATTTATGGAAAGAAGTCGTTAATCCTCTTTTGGAAGAAGCAGTTGCCATGAAAGATACCCTTGGTTTAACGACTCCAACGCATGTTTTTGGATAATGTGATTACTGAAACCAAGTACACTATGCCTAAAACAAAAGAAAAGGGCAAAGATAAATCACCGGGTTCTTATGCTGAAGAGCTACGTCGTAATTTGGTTCAGCCGATTATCCTTGGTACAGGAAGTAGCATCACTAAATTATCTGTTGAAGCAGGTAAGAATGTTGCTTCTAACCAGCAAGTCCTTCTTCTAACAGATGAGCTGGATGACATGCCAGACATGTATGGTTGGACCAAAGAGAACGCATCAACCTTTGCCAAATGGTTAGATATAAAGGTTACCTACAAAGGTGAAGGTTCGAAGGTTGTTGGACAGAGCGTAAAAGCCAATACCTCTATCAAGAACCTCAAAGAAATAACAATAACACTAGGAGAGTAAGATGCTTACAGCTATAATTGCAGGAATTACTACTTTGATTTTAACAATTATTGGGATACCTGCCTTTATTCGTTTTTTTATCAAAAAGCCCGCATTTCTGGGCAACAAATGCACGAAGATGTCAAACAGCACCAAGCCAAAGCTGGAACACCCACTATGGGAGGGACTGTTTTCCTCTTGGCTTCGATTGTGGCGAGTTTTGTCATTGCATTATTTTCAGGAAAATCTTTCTAGTAGCGTTACAACTATTTTGTTTATTCTGTTCTTGTACGGTTTAGTTGGCTTTTTAGATGATTTCTTAAAAGTTTTCCGCCGAATCAACGAGGGACTGAATCCTAAGCAAAAAAACTATTCTTGCAGCTGGTTGGCGGTGTGGTTTTTTTATCTCTTTTTGAACGCCACGGCGGTGGGGACATGCTGAACGTTTTCGGTTTTCCACTAGAATTAGGTTTTTCTTTATATTTTCTTTGTTCTCTTTTTGGTTGGTTGGCTTTTTCCAATGCAGTCAACCTAACTGATGGAATTGACGGTCTTGCAAGTATTTCCGTCGTGATCAGCTTGGGAGCTTATGCGGTTATTGCTTTAGAACAAAAACGCTTTGATCTTCTAATCGTGATCTTTAGTATGATTGGTGGCCTACTTGGTTTCTTCGGATTTAACCATAAACCGGCTAAGATCTTTATGGGAGATGTGGGTAGTCTGGCTCTAGGGGGTATGCTAGCGGCTCTCTCTATTGCCCTCCACCAAGAATGGACACTTCTTTTTGATTGGGATTGTCTATGTATTTGAAACAGCTTCAGTCATGCTCCAAGTTACTTACTTTAAGATGACAGGAGGCAAACGAGATCTTCCGTATGACTCCAGTTCACCATCATTTTGAACTTGGTGGTTTTTTTCTGGCCGTGGTAAAGCTTGGAGTGAATGGAAGGTAGATTTTTCTCTTCTGGGGAATAGGCCTTGTTGCAAGTTTGATTACTCTAGCTATTTTTGTATTTGTAAGAAAAAAAGGAGAACGATTGTTCTCCTTCTTTTTATATAAATGGCTAAAAATCCATAATTTCTGTTATAATAGATAGGGACGAATAAGTATAAGAGGAAAAAAATGAAATTTACAGAATTTACTTTTAAAAAATTATATTCAGGAGGCTTTAGAGGATCTGAAGTTTGTTGAAGCAACAGAGGTACAGGAGAAGTTGATTCCAGTTGTTTTGTCTGGGCGCGACCTTGTCGGTGAATCAAAGACAGGTTCTGGGAAGACCCATACTTTTTCTGCTACCGATTTTTTTCAAAAAGCTGAATGAAGATGAGGAACACGTACAAGTTGTGATTACGGCACCAAGCCGCGAGTTAGCCACCCAGATCTATCAAGCGACTAGACAGATTGCTTCTTTTTCTGATAAAGAAATTCGTGTTGCTAACTATGTAGGAGGGACTGACAAGACCCGCCAAATTGATAAACTTGAATTTAGCCAACCTCATATTGTTATCGGGACACCAGGCCGAATCTATGATTTGGTCAAGTCAGGAGATTTAGCCATTCATAAGGCCAAGACCTTTGTTGTGGATGAGGCGGATATGACACTAGATATGGGTTTCTTGGAAACAGTGGATAAAATCGCCTCAAGCTTGCCAAAAGATTTGCAATTTTTGGTATTCTCAGCGACTATTCCGCAGAAGCTACAGCCTTTCTTGAAGAAATATCTGTCCAATCCGGTCATGGAGCAAATCAAGACTAAAACGGTTATTTCTGATACAATCGAAAAATTGGCTGGTCTCAACAAAGGGGCGTGATAAAAATGCTCAGATTTATGAAATCAGCAGAATTTTTTACAGCCTTATTTGGCTATGATTTTTGTCAATACTAAGACACGAGCAGATGAGCTACATAGTTATTTGCTTGCTCAAGGCTTGAAAGTGGCTAAGATTCACGGTGATATTGCACCACGTGAGCGCAAGCGGATTATGAATCAAGTAAAAAAATCTTGATTTTGAATATATTGTTGCGACTGACCTAGCAGCAAGGGGAATTGATATTGAGGGGGTCAGTCATGTCATCAATGATGCTATTCCGCAGGACCTGTCTTTCTTTGTCCATCGAGTGGGAAGAACAGGACGCAATGGACTTCTGGTACGGCCATTACGCTTTATCAGCCAAGTGATGACTCTGATATTCGTGAATTAGAGAAACTGGGCATTAAGTTCATTCCTAAGATGATAAAGAACGGTGAATTTCAGGACACTTATGATCGAGATCGACGAGCCAACCGCGAAAAGTCTTATGAGAAGCTTGATACAGAAATGATTGGTTTGGTTAAAAAGAAAAAGAAGAAAAAATCAAACCTGGCTATAAGAAAAATTCAGTGGGCTGTCAATGAAAAAAACGTCGTAAGACCAAGAGGGCTGAAAATCGTGCTCGAGGTCGTGCAGAACGCAAGGCCAAGCGCCAAAGCTTCTAGTCATAAAATTTTCTTATACCCTTGATAAATAATTTATACTGTTCGATATAAAAATGGTGTGATAGACTAGAGTATACTGGTCTATCTTTTTTCTTGTGTTATTCAGATACAGTAAACCGAGTAAAAGAGCATAGACCTTCTTAAATGAGAATGATGAAAGGATTGAATGATGAACGCAAGTTTAGTTATATTAGCTTCTAACTGGTATCAGGAATTAATGAAGTCCATTCCAGATGGCCAAAATTTTAGTTTAAGATCTGTTTTTGATGCCCTGCCAAGAATTATTGAAAAATTACCAACAACTTTATTTTTAACCCTGGGCGGCGCCCTATTTGGTTTGGTTTTGGCTCTGATATTTGCTATTGTCAAAATCAACCGTGTCAAAGTTCTGTACCCTATTCAGGCTTTCTTTGTCAGCTTTTTAAGGGGGACACCTATCTTAGTCCAACTGATGCTTACCTATTATGGGATTCCTATAGCTCTAAAGGTTTTTAATCAACGTTTTGGAACTGCTTTTAATATCAATGCAATCCCAGCCTCAGTCTTTGCTGTTGTTGCTTTTGCCTTTAATGAAGCAGCATATGCTAGCGAAACGATCCGGGCAGCTATCCTCTCTGTTAGTGAAGGAGAAATTGAAGCAGCTAGAAGTCTGGGAATGACCAATACCCAAGTATACCGTCGTGTGATTATTCCTAATGCAGCAGTTGTAGCTACACCAACCCTGATCAACTCCTTGATTGGTTTGACCAAAGGAACTTCATTAGCTTTTAGTGCCGGAGTGGTAGAAGTATTTGCTCAAGCCCAGATTTTAGGTGGTTCAGATTACCGTTATTTTGAGCGCTTCATCTCAGTCGCTATGGTCTATTGGGTTGTCAATATTATGATTGAGCAATTTGGCCGCTTTATCGAAAGAAAAATGGCCATTCAAACTCCAGTAGCAATTGATTCAGCAATTCAAGCGAAAGGAGATATCCTATAATGATTCATATTTTTAACCTCAGTAAATCTTTCTCTGGTCAAGCGGTATTGGATAATCTTAGTTTGGATATCCAAAAAGGAGAAGTAATTGCCCTGATTGGTTCATCTGGGGCTGGTAAATCCACCTTTCTTCGCAGTTTGAATTACTTGGAAACTCCAGATAGCGGTATCATTGAGATTGATGATTTTAGAGTTGATTTTTCCCAAATTAGTCAGGAGGAGATCTTAACACTTCGTAGAAAATTAGCCATGGTTTTCCAGCAGTTCAATCTATTTGAAAGACGGACTGCTCTGGAAAACGTAAAAGAAGGCCTGCTCGTTGTCAAGAAACTATCGGATGAAGAAGCTACTAAAATAGCTAAAGAAGAATTGGCCAAGGTAGGTTTATCAGATCGAGAAAACCATTACCCCCGTCATTTATCAGGTGGTCAAAAACAACGGGTAGCTTTGGCAAGGGCTCTAGCCATGAAACCTGATGTTCTCCTGCTTGATGAACCTACATCTGCTCTGGATCCTGAGCTTGTTGGAGAAGTAGAAAAATCCATTGCTGATGCTGCAAGATCTGGTCAAACAATGATTTTGGTTAGTCATGATATGTCCTTTGTTTCACAGGTTGCTGATAAGGTCCTCTTTTTAGATAAGGGGCATATTATTGAAGGTGGTAAGCCTGATGAGATTATGAATAATCCGAAAGAAGAACGGACGAAAGAGTTTTTTTGCTAGTTACAAACGAACCTATATTTGATATAATGGAGAAAAGATAACTCGGTTGGTTTTACCAGCTGAGTTTGTTTTGAGCAAAATAAGCATGACTTATTGGACATAAATAGACCAAAACATAGGAGATTAAATGTTAAAGCAAATTTTTTCTCTCTCTATAGAGAGTCTTCTTTTGACAACAGCCCTAATCGGCGGTTTGTCAGGGATTTTTAATTTTAGCCAGAATGGCTAGTCGCAAGGATAAGACAGCAAAGGCAAGGCAGGCGCATTTGTTTGATGTACTTTTGATTGATATTATGACTATACCTATTTTATCTTTTGCGGTTATGGGCATTCTCTTAGTGCTGAAAGCATAATGCTTGCAAAAGTTTTTTATTGGCGTTAGAATAATTATTATTACAACAAAAAGAAGGTGGAGTCATGTACGATACAATTATTATTGGAGCAGGTCCTGCAGGGATGACAGCGGCGCTTTATGCTGCAAGAAGCAACCTCAAAGTTGCCTTGTTGGAAGCTGGTATTCCAGGCGGGCAAATGAATAATACAGCAGATGTTGAAAATTATCCTGGCTATGCCCTAATTAGCGGTCCGGAATTGGCTGAAAAAGATGTTTGAGCCATTGGAAAAATCTCGGAGTAGAGCATGTCTTTGGTCATGTTCAAAGGATTGAAGATCAGGGTGGTTCTAAAAAAGTTATCACAGAAGACGAGGTTTATGAAAGTAAGACTGTTATTATTGCAACAGGAGCCTTTCACCGTCAGCTCAATGTACCGGGTGAGGCTGAATTTAATAGTCGGGGTGTTTCTTACTGTGCAGTTTGTGATGGAGCCTTTTTCCGTGATGAAGACTTACTAGTTGTTGGTGGAGGCGATTCAGCGGTTGAGGAAGCCATTTTCTTGACCCAGTTTGCTAAAAGTGTGACCATTGTTCACCGTCGTGATCAATTACGCGCACAAAAAGTTTTGCAAGACCGTGCTTTTGCTAATGAAAAAATTAGTTTTGTCTGGGATTCAGTCGTAGAAGCTATTCATGGTGACGAGCGTAAGGTAACAGGAGTAACCTTTAAAAAAATATCAAGACTGGTGAAACTAGCCAAGCAGATTTTGGTGGTATCTTCATTTATGTTGGTTTTGGATCCAGTTAGTGAGTTTGTAGCAGATTTGGGGTATAAGAGATGAATCAGGTTGGATTGTGACAGATGACCATATGAAAACCTCAGTAGCTGGTATCTACGCAATCGGAGATGTCCGTCAGAAAGACTTACGTCAGATTACGACAGCGGTAGGTGATGGAGCGATTGCGGGTCAAGAAGCTTATAAATATATCACTGAACATGAATAAAAACCGAAAACCTTGTTAGTTTATGACTAATAAGGTTTTTGATTTGTTGAAGCTTTTGAGGCATAATTGTGGAGTGGTTTATTAGAAAATTAAATAGCTATTAGCTAAATTGGAGAAAAGAATGATTTTTAATTTTATAATTGCCGGACTATTTCTCTATCACCTCTCAATTGTAAATTTATGATATAATAAGAAAAAAATCCATGCAGTTTATAAAGGAGAAAAATATGTTTCCAGATGATAGTTTAACCTTACATACAGACTTGTATCAAATCAATATGATGCAGGTTTATTTCAATCAGAATATCCATAACAAACGTGCAGTCTTTGAAGTTTTTTTCCGTAAGAATCCTTTTTAATAACGGCTACGCTGTCTTTGCGGGCTTAGAAAGAATTATTTCTACATCAATAATCTGACGTTCAGCCAGAGTGATTTAGACTATCTTGAGTCCTTGGGTTATCATGGAGACTTCTTAGATTACTTGCGGAATTTAAAGATGAGCCTGAGTGTTCGGTCAGCTCAGGAAGGGGACTTAGTTTTTGCCAACGAGCCAATCGTGCAGGTGGAAGGACCTCTAGCTCAGTGTCAGCTTGTGGAGACCGCCCTGCTCAATATCGTTAATTTTCAGACTCTAATTGCCACTAAGGCGGCCCGTATCCGATCTGTTATCGAAGATGAGCCTTTGATGGAGTTTGGAACTCGTCGTGCTCAAGAAATGGATGCTGCTATTTGGGGGACTAGGGCCGCGGTGATTGGCGGAGCCAACGGTACCAGTAATGTCCGAGCTGGAAAGCTCTTTGATATTCCTGTTTTTAGGAACCCATGCTCATGCTCTCGTTCAAGTCTATGGGAATGATTATGATGCCTTTAAAGCTTACGCCGAGACTCACCATGATTGTGTATTTTTTTGGTAGATACTTATGATACATTGCGTTTGGGTGTTCCGGCAGCCATTCGAGTTGCGCGTGAGCTGGGTGATAAGATTAAATTCCTAGGTGTTCGTATTGACTCAGGTGACCTTGCCTATATTTCTAAGAAAGTTCGGCAACAATTAGATGAAGCTGGCTTCCCTGATGCTAAGATTTATGCGTCCAATGATCTGGATGAAAATACCATTCTCAACTTGAAAAATGCAAAAAGCTAAGATTGATGTTTGGGGCGTGGGTACTAAGTTGATTACGGCTTATGATCAGCCGGCTTTAGGAGCAGTTTATAAGATTGTTGCTATTGAAGATGAGAATGGAGAATTGCGCAATACCATCAAGCTGTCCAATAATGCTGAAAAAGTTTCGACTCCAGGTAAGAAGCAGGTTTGGCGCATTACCAGTCGGGAAAAAGGGAAGTCTGAAGGAGACTACATTACCTATGATGGCATTGATGTCAATGGCTTGGAAGAGCTGGAAATGTTCCATCCTACCTACACTTACATTAATAAGACAGTTAAGGATTTTGATGCTGTGCCGCTATTGGTAGATATTTTCCAAGAGGGAAATCTCGTTTACAAAAAGCGGAGCCTGACTGAGATTCAAGCTTATGCCCGTAAGGAATTTGATAAACTCTGGGATGAGTACAAGCGGGTTCTTAATCCACAGGATTATCCAGTTGACCTGGCTAGAGATATCTGGCAGGATAAGATGGACTTGATTGACCAGATGCGTAAGAAAGCCTACCAGACAGGAGCAGAAAAATGAGCCTACAAGAAGAAATCATCGCTCAATTGGGCGTCAAACCTATCATTGACCCGGTGGAAGAAATCCGCAAGTCGGTCGACTTTCTCAAGGCCTATCTGAAAAAGCACCCTTTTTTGAAAAGTTATGTTCTGGGAATTTCTGGTGGTCAGGATTCAACCTTGGCTGGTCGCTTAGCTCAGCTGGCTGTGGAAGAAATGCGCTCTGAAACTGGAGATGATAGCTATCGCTTTATCGCCGTTCGTTTGCCTTACGGTGTTCAAGCAGATGAAGATGATGCGCAAAAGGCTCTGGCTTTTTATCCAGCCTGATGTCAGTCTGACAGTCAATATCAAGGAATCCGCTGATGCCATGACAAAGGCTGTGGAGGCAACGGGGGCCAAAATCTCTGATTTTAACAAGGGTAATATCAAGGCTCGCAGCCGTATGATTGCCCAGTATGCTTTGGCTGGTTCATACAGCGGGGCTGTCATTGGGACGGATCATGCGGCAGAAAATGTTACGGCCTTTTTTTACCAAGTTTGGGGATGGCGGAGCAGATATCTTACCGCTTTTACCGTCTCAATAAACGACAAGGCAAGCAGCTTTTGGCCGCTTTAGGAGCTGATCCGGCTCTCTATGAAAAGGTACCGACAGCTGATTTGGAAGAGGAAAAACCTGGGATTGCGGATGAAGTCGCTCTGGGAGTGACCTACAATGAAATTGACGATTATCTCGAAGGTAAGTCTGTTTCAGCTCAAGCCCAAGAAACTATCGAATCTTGGTGGCATAAAGGCCAGCACAAACGTCATTTGCCGATTACGATTTTTTTGATGAATTTTGGAAGTGAAAAATCTCTATTGAAACTTTTTTAGTTTGAGCTAAGAAACGAGGAAGCTATGAAAAAGATTGGTACACAGTCCATTGAAACCAAAACGTCTTTTGCTAAGACCTTTTCTGGAATCGGATGCTCAAGCTATGTATGACAACTGGGCTTCTCGTCCAGATAATTTTACTGCACGTGACTCGGGATGCTCACGAGAGTCCTGAAGTCACCCAACAGTCTATTGCTCGCTGGGTTGAGAATTATCAAAACATGGATTTTTACAAGTGGGCCATCTGCCTGAAGGAAAATCCTGAACAAGTGCTTGGTGATATCAGTGTGGTTGATAGAGATGATACGGTCAATGATTGCGAGGTCGGTTATATTTTTAAGTAAAGACTATTGGGGGCAGGGGCTGATGACAGAAGCTTTGAAAGCTGTTTTGAACTATCTCTTGCAAGACGCAGGATTCAATCGTGTCACAGCAAGATTTGTAACAGCCAATCCAGCTTCGGGGCGTGTTATGGCTAAGGCTGGCATGAGCTACGAAGGTACTTTCCGTCAGGCTGTATTGCATAAAGGACAAGTCAAAGATTTTTTTCCGTCTATGGCATCCTAAAATCTGATTTAGAAAAAGGCTAGGACTCTTTTGTCTAGCCTTTTTACTTGCACTCCTTTTTAAAGTTCTATAATAGATGTATAATGACAAGGAGGATTCTATGAAGTCGTTAGAACAAGATTTTACAGATAAGTTGTATGCTGCTTATGAAGCTAATCCTAAGTTTGCAGCAATGGAAAATGCCATCAGCCATAATGGTCTTTTGACGTCCTTGGAGAAGCGAAGCAGTGCTGTGGAAAACACGCCAGTCTTTTTCACTGGACCTCACTAAGGACAAAGTTAGCGATCAAAAAGCATCTGGACGCTGTTGGATGTTTGCAGCTCTTAATACCTTCCGCCACAAAATGATTGCTGGTTTCCAATTGGAAGATTTTTGAGCTATCTCAGGCCTACACTTTCTTTTGGGATAAATATGAGAAATCCAACTGGTTCTTAGAGCAGGTGCTGGCGACTGCTGACCAAGAATTGACTAGTCGCAAGGTTAAGTTTCTTTTAGATACGCCTCAGCAGGATGGCGGTCAATGGGATATGGTTGTTTCTCTTTTTGAAAAAAATATGGCGTCGTACCCAAGTCAGTCTATCCAGAGTCAATTTCTTCTAGCAACAGCCGTGAGCTCAATCAGATTCTTAATAAACTCCTGCGTCAGGATGCACAGATTTTGCGAGAATTAGTGGCAGAAGGTGCAAACTCGGCTGAACTTCAGGCTAAGAAAGAAGAACTTCTCCGGAAGTCTTTAACTTCCTAGCTATGAATTTAGGGTTTACCGCCTCGCCAATTCGACTTCTCTTATCGCGATAAAGATAACAATTTTTCATAGTGAGAGCGGATTGACACCACAAGTTTTTCTTCAAAAAAATATGTTGATCTCAAATTAGACGATTATGTCTCTATCATCAATGCGCCAACTGCAGACAAGCCTTATGGTAAGTCCTATACAGTTGAGATGCTGGGTAATGTCGTTGGTAGCAAAGCCGGTTCGTTATTTGAATGTTGAAATGGACAGGCTAAAAGAGCTGGCTATCGCCCAAATGCAAGCTGGCGAGACCGTGTGGTTTTGGTTCTGATGTTGGACAGTCTAGCAATCGTAAAAGCGGGTATTATGGCTGATGGCATGTATGACTTCACTTCTAGTATGGATATCCAGTTGACTCAAGACAAGGCGGGACGTTTGGACTATAGCGAAAGTCTGATGACCCATGCAATGGTTTTGACGGGGGTGGACTTGGATGAAAATGAAAAAGCCAAGAAATGGAAGGTCGAAAACTCTTGGGGCGAAAAAGGTTGGTAACAAGGGTTACTTTGTAGCCTCTGACTCTTGGATGGATGAATATACCTACCAGATCGTAGTGCGCAAAGAATTTCTGACGGAAGCCGAATTAGCTGCTTATGAAGCAGAGCCTATTGTCTTGGCTCCATGGGATCCAATGGGAGCTCTGGCTTTATAAAAGAATATCTATGAACAAGGTCCTTATAGCTATATAAGGCCTTTTTCTAAATAAAAACTCTATCTTCTCATATGAGAGAAGATAGAGTTTTTATATTGATCTTCTAAACCTTAACGCTGGCCGTTATTAGTCTGTGGTTTGTTTTCTTGTGGGTTAGAAGTAGAGGATGAACTTGATTCGGAAGTAGTAGAGGATTCCGAACTACTTGAAGAAGACTCTTCCTCAGAAGAAGATGATTCTTCTGAAGTTGAGGAAGGTTGGATATAGTATCGATATGGATTAGATCCGTTTAGGTATAGATAGTAACCAACTCGATAAACCCCATTTGGTTGCTCCCAGTCTTCGTTTCCATTGGCATTCAAGTAAGTCATCATAGACCGATAGACATCAGTTGCAACCTTGACCCCATCATCAAGAACTGGTGTCAAGCGGTTTGAATAACCAGTCCATACAGCCATTGAATACTGAGGTGTGTAACCGACGAAGAGTTCATCTGGAGTTACAATACTAGAGCCATAATAAGGTTTTGTAAGTTTGGTTAATTCATCGTCTGCATAGTTAGAAGTACCAGTTTTTCCCAGCCTGATAGACACCAGAAATTGCTGCATTTGTACCTGTTCCGGATGTCAAAAACAGTCTTCATCATATCTGTCATCATGTAGGCTGTTGTTTCTTTCATGGCTCTTGAACCTTCGTTAGAGAAGACTTTTTCAGTACCATCGCTAAAGACAATTCTATTGACATATTGAGGTTTGTAGTAGGTTCCTCCATTAGCAAAAGCTGCATAGGCCGCAGCCATCTTCTCACTGCTTGCGCCATATTCGTTTCCAGATTTGTTGGTATTACTTGAAATGGCATTTGAATAGTGCATTTCTGGATAGTTGATACCAATCTTATTCAAGAACTTAAGTGCTTGTTTGAGACCAACGGCTTCTAAAGTTTTAACAGCTGGAACGTTCCGTGATTCTTGGATGGCATATTGCATGGTTATATTACCATAATAGCGCATATCCCAGTTGTAGACAGGAGTGCTAGAGCCAGGGAAATTATAAGGAGCATCTGCAATAGTTGCAGATGTTGCACTATAGACCCCATCTTCGATGGCTGGTGCATAGTCTGTGATAGGTTTCATAGTTGAACCCCAGTCCCGATTGGTTTCAACGGCTTGGTTCGTACCAAATGAAACATTAGTGGACTGTTTACGAGCTCCAAGTTGGGCAATGACTTTACCATTTGTTACATCCATAACTGTGGGAAGCAACTTGAAGTTCATCGTCTGGGTAGTTAACATAGGTATCGGAGTTATAGATCTCCCACAGTTGCTTTTGAGCGTCAGTATTGACATTGGTGTAGACTTCCATACCAGTAGTCAGCAAGTTATAGCCTGTTTCTTTTTCGACTTGCTCGATAACTTGTTTTAGATAGTTATCCATATATGCTGGATAGGATGCAGAGCTCTTTAAGCTTTGCAAACCGTCAGTAACAGGAGTATTGATAGCTTGTTCATACTGTTCAGCAGTGATGTATTTCAGTTGGTACATCTCAGATAAAAACCAAGTTACGGCGTTGAAGTGCTGCTTCTGGCTGAGAGTATGGATCATATTGGTTTGGAGCTTGGGGCATTCCGGCAAGCAAAGCTAATTGAGGCAAGCTTAGGTCTTTTAAGTCCTTGCCATAAAAACTTTGTGCTGCTGTCTGCATCCCATAGTTTCCATTAGACATGTAAACCTTATTGACATAATAGGTCAGAATTTGTTGCTTTGTAGCTTTTCTTTCTAGTTGGAAAGCCAGCCAAGCTTCCTGAGCTTTACGTGAGACTGTCTGGTCTGCTTTTGAGGTAGAAAAAAATATGTCAGTTTGATCAACTGTTGGGTCAAGGTAGAACCACCCTGAAGTCCATTTGATCTCTTAAGAATATTATTAAAGATAGAGCCGATAATCCGAATAGAGTCCACTCCACGGTGATTGAAGAAACGATGGTCTTCAATAGCAACAATAGCATTGACCAGATCCGTAGGAATCTGATCTGTGGTAACATTTACGCGTTTTTCAGATCCCAAATCTGCGATTAGGTTATTTTGACTATCATAAATTTTGCTGGAAGTAGTAGCAACGAGCTTGCTTTCTGATAATTCAGGGGCCTTGCTCACATAGTAGAAGAAGAGACAACTTCCTAGCAGAAGTCCCAAAAAGAAAGAGTGAGATAAGGCCGCTTGCAACCCATTTTAGGGCTGTCATTAAGGTTTGTTTATTCATTAGAGTGACCACCTAGTAAATTTTTTGAGATTATATCAAGATAAGGTACGCTGGGAAGGATGTTTTGTTCAATGAGATAACCATGTTTCTGAATATAATCCGAGGGGCATGGATTTCCCACCCTTATCAATCTTGTAAAACTCAATTAAGTAGGGAGCAGGAAGGAGGTAGGTTTCCTTCAGACTAGAAAAGTGAAGTAAGACAAAGCAAATCCCGCCTTGATTGAGCACTTGATCCATATGCTCAATCTGGTGTGCATGAAAGTTCTTCATAGGCATGGATTGTTTTTGCCGCGTTTCCTTGGCTTCAAAGTCAATATAATGCCCACGGTAAACTCCTGAGTAGTCCGTAGTAGATGCTTGGCGAAAGTAGGCCTCGACAATCTTGGCACGGCTTCGCTTAGGATAATCAACTTTGACAATTTGCACGGGTGTAGGCTTTTTATGAATAACAGCTAATCCACGGCTAAGGTAATAGTCATTGGTGTCGTTAATCATTTTTCAAAAGTCATTCCCCGATTAGCGAAATCGACAGTCTCTTTTTCACTTTTTATGTTATTTTTTTAGATGTAAGCTTATGCGGATAGTTGACCATAAAAACTCCTTATTGGTACAATAACATCACTCTATTATACCATAAATCATTGTAAAAGGATAAAAAAATGGTCAGTGTACTTGTTGTAGGCTATAAAGCCTTTTGATTTAGGAATCTTTGGAGACAAGGATCAACGCTTGAAAAATTATCAAAGCAGCTATTCGTAGGGATTTGATTTATCTCTTAGAAAATGGCATGAAATGGCTGGTTTTTACGGGAAACTTGGGCTTTGAGGTCTGGGTTCTGGAAGTTGCTAAGGAATTACAGGAAGAATATAATTTTCAATTGGCGACAATCTTTATTTTTTGAAAACCAAGGTGAAAATTGGAATGAGGCTAACCAAGAAAAATTAGCCAACTTCAAAAAAATGTTGATTTTATCAAATATGCTTATCCTAGCTATGAAAAACCCCAGTCAATTTCGTACCTATAATCAATTTTTGTTAGAGAGCACGGATGGCGCTTATCTATTTTACGATGAAGAAAAAATGAGACAAAGCTCAAGTATCTTTACCGAATGATGAAGGAAAATAAACAATATCATATCAAAAAAATTAACATTTGATGACTTAAATGAGATGGCGGAAAAAATTTTTCTGAAATTTAAAGTTTATACCTTGATTTTTCTCTTCCTTTTCGTATATAATGATAATAATAAACCAGATTGGAGAGAGAAATGGCTAGTATTATTTTTACACCTAAAGATATTTTTGATCAAGATTTTAAAAACAGCAGTACGTGGATATAGTAAGCAAGAAGTGGATGAGTTTTTTTAGATGATGTGATCAAAGACTACGAAAACTTATTCAGCTTTAGTGAAGGAATTGCGTGAAGAAAAATAGCCGGTTAAAACAAGAACTTTCTAAGCGTATGCAGGAAGCTCCAAATTCAACTGCTTCTCAGGTTCATCAGTCATTTGGAGACACAACTCAAACGACAATTACCAATTTTGATATCTTGAAACGACTAAGCCGTTTGGAAAAAAAGAAGTGTTCGGTAAACAAATCCAAGCGAGCGAATTAAATCAATTGTAATTATAAGACGTGCAATTTTTGGATAATCGCATGAAAAAGTTATTTTTCATGAGGAAAGTCCATGCTAGCACTGGCTGTGATGCCGGTAGTGTTTGTGCTAGGCGAAACAATAAGCCTAGGGACGGATTTTTTTCCGTTACGGCGGGTGAAACAGCTAAGTCTCTTGATATGCTGGAGTAGGCCTGAAAGTGCCACAGTGACGTAGTTTTTGTGGAAACACAAGAAGTGGAACGCGGTAAACCCCTCAAGCTAGCAACCCAAACTTTGGTCGGGGCATGGAATGCGTGGAAACGAACATTGCATTCTGACTGGAAACAGTAGACAGATGATTATCGAAGGAAATGGTGCCTAGTCATTTCTGGAACAAAACATGGCTTATAGAAAATTGCATATAGGTGGAGGCTAGGGCTTGGTTCTTAGCCTCTAATTATAGTGAAATATACTTTAAAAAGTTAGGGATAGCAACTTTTCCTGATCTAAGTAAATCTCAAGTCGGCTATCTCAGTATATGGATAGACGCTTCCCCTTTTTTTGAGGAAATAATGAAAAAAACATTTGACTTAATAGCGACAGCTGCAGCAGGTCTAGAAGCAGTAGTTGGTCGTGAAATTAGAAATCTTGGAATCGATTGTCAGGTTGAAAAATGGTCGTGTTCGTTTTGAAGGAGACGTTCAAACGATTATTCAAACCAATCTTTGGTTACGGTCGGCGGATCGGATCAAAATCATTGTTGGGACTTTTCCTGCCAAGACTTTTGAAGAGCTTTTTCAAGGAGTCTTTGCACTTGATTGGGAAAAACTACTTGCCCTTAGGGTGCAAAATTCCCTATTTCGAAAGCGAAATGTGTCAAGTCCAAACTTCACAATGAACCTAGCGTTCAGGCGATTTCTAAGAAAGCCGTTGTGAAGAAGTTGCAGAAACACTATGCGCGTCCTGAAGGGGTTCCCCTTATGGAAAATGGACCTGAATTTAAGATTGAAGTTTCTATTTTAAAAAGATTTGGCGACAGTCATGATTGATACGACAGGGGACTAGCTTGTTTAAGCGTGGTTATAGGACCGATAAGGGTGGAGCACCAATTAAGGAAAAATATGGCAGCTGCCATTCTTCTCTTATCCAATTGGTATCCTGATAAACCTTTAGTTGATCCGACATGTGGCTCTGGAACTTTTTGTATAGAAGCTGCTTTGATTGGTAAGAATATTGCTCCTGGTCTTTATCGTTCTTTTGCTTTTGAAGAATGGAATTGGATAGATCGAGCACAAATTCAGAAAGCAAAAGCTGATGCTCGTATGCAAATTAAGCAGGATATTCAATTGGATATTGTTGGATCAGATTTGGATGCACGTATGATTGACATTGCTAAGAAGAATGCTGAGGAAGCTGGGGTGTCAGACTGTATTTGCTTTTAAGCAAATGAGGTTGCAAGACTTGCACACTAATAAAATCAATGGTGTGATTATCTCAAATCCTCCTTATGGAGAACGGCTTTTTGGATGATACGGCTGTTACAAAGCTCTACCAGGAAATGGGACAAACTTTTGCACCATTAGAAACATGGAGTAAATTTATTTTTGACTAGCGATGAAGCTTTTGAAAGCAAATATGGAAGTCCGGCAGATAAAAAGAGAAAACTCTATAATGGAACCTTGAAGGTTGATTTATATCAATATTTTGGACAAAGAGTCAAACGAAAACTTGAAGAGCAGAAAGGATGACTATGAGTAAGGAAAATAAAAAAAGCCTGAAAGCCAAGAGCAAGAATCTATTTTAGATTTTGAAGAAGCTAAAAGAAATGACTATTGGTCAGGCTGCCAGAAAAAGTGAAGAATTAGAAGCTGGCGTCAAAGAAGATGATAGTGTTTTAGAACAAATATATCAAGCAACATCGTCAAGAAATTGAAGCTGGAAAGTATACAGCAAACCGTCCAAGCTCAAAAGAAACAAGACGAAAAGGCAGAAGAAGCCAAAAAAGAACCAGTTTCAACTGATGAGACGAAAGAAGAAGTTATAGCTTCTCCCTAAGAGTCCTGGGTTAGAAGCTGAGGTCAGCCAAGCTTTTGCTGACGAGTCTGAAGATAAGACTCAAGTGGACATGGAGACTGTTACTCCAGTATCTACACCAGTTACTGAGGATTCTTATGAAGAAGATGATGAAAAGACAGGCTCTGGTAGCAAAAAGGTCATCTATGCTCTAGTAGCTCTTCTGGCTGTGGCCGGGAATTGCGGCAACTGCGTATTTTGCGATGAATCGTAATCAGGCAGGCAAAACAGTAACGAGCTCCAGCAGTCAATCAAGTAAAAAAACTAGTTCAAGTAGTTCAAGTTCAGAAAACAAGGCTTTGAAAAAATTTAATGATTTATACGATTCTTTCTTTACTGATAAGAATAAATTGGCTCTTAAAAACAGTAGCTTTGCCAACTTAGATCAATTAAAAGCAGCGCTTGAAACCCTAAAAATGATAAGGAATATACGGTTTGCTAAGGCTAAATATGATAATCTTGTAAAACAAATATCAGCAATTCAAGCAGTCAATTCTCAGTTTGAAACAGCTGCGATCAAAAAAATGGCGTTTTTGGATACTAATGCAAAAAGTTAAGGGGACGCGACTTTTACTGAAACTAAAAACGGGTAATGATAATTTAGATAAGTTAATCAGCTCTGCCATTAGTCAAGGAAAGGGTCAGCAAACAGTCACTCAAGCAGCTGGAGGTCAAGGGACTGCTTCCAATACAGCTCCAGCACCTGCTGAAACAACTCCAACAGCACCAACCACTAATAATGCAGATCAAGGCGTAATCACTGGTGGTTCTACTGGGTATGGAGGACTGTCCAGCACTGGTGTGGCTCTGCAGAGAAATCTAAGCCGTGTTCCTTATAATCAAGCTGTGATTGATGATGTCAATAATCCAGCTTGGGTCTTTAATCCGGTATTTTGGAAAAAAATCTTAAAAATTTCACGGGAACGTGGCTATATTACTGGCGATCAATATATCATCGAACGTGTCAATATTATAAAAGGAAATGGCTACTATAATCTCTTTAAGCCAGACGGAACCTATCTCTTTAGTATTAACTGTAAAACAGGTTATTTTGTAGGAAATGGTCCGGGTTATGCAGATTCTCTAGACTATTAGAAACAAATAAAAAAATCTCAAGCTAAAAAATTAGTCTTGAGATTTTTTTGTTATTAAAGGATCAAATGACATGGCGTTCGAAAGCGTTATCTGAGATCCCTTGTTTGAGGATTAATTTAGTCCACTCCTTGGCAGAAAAGAGGCTGTGATCTTTATAGTTTCCGCAAGACTCAATCGTAGTTCCCGGGACATCCTCCCAAGTGGTGGTTTCAGCGATCTCTTCAAGGCATGATTTGATCACTTGAGCGATTTCGGATGTGGTATGACGTCCCCACATGATCATATGGAAACCAGTTCGACAACCAAAAGGAGAGCAATCAATCATTCCATCAATGCGTTTACGGATAAGCATGGCCAGCAGGTGTTCAATGGTATGGAGTCCTGCAGTTGGAATGGAATCTTCATTGGGCTGGACAAGTCGGATATCAAAGTTGGAAATAACATCTCCTTTTGGTCCGCTTTCTTCTCCAATGAGTCGTACATAAGGGGCCTTAACGATTGTGTGATCAAGCTCGAAACTTTCAACAATAACTTCTTTAGACATAAAAAGTCTCCTTTGTAATCAATTTCTATAATTCGATTATATCAAATATTTTTGTAAAAAAATAATTTTTTTGACAAGAATAAAGGTGTTACAAGGCTTTGCCAAAAACTTAATAAAAATAATATAAGAAATCGCTCTTTTTTTACCAAAATCAGTTTGTTAATTTATCAAATTTATGATAAAATAATTAAGAATTTTCGAATTCAATTTAAAAATAAATTAATGAGGTAAAAAACATGGAAATGATTTTTCGCTCTTGTTTTTTTGCTGTCATCATTGGTTTTAGTCATTGGATATGTAAGCATCTCGGCTCGAATGAAATCTTCAAAAGAAGCCATGGAACTTACTCTTTTGAATGCTGAACAAGAAGCAACGAATTTACGCGGTCAGGCCGAGCGTGAAGCAGATATCATTTTGAAAGATGCAAAACGCGAGACTAATTCGCTTAAAAAAAGAAGCACTTTTGGAGGCAAAAAGAAGAAGCCAGAAAAATATCGAGAAGAAGTTGAGGCAGAGTTTAAGTCTGAGCGTCAAGAGCTGAAACAAACAGAAAGTCGTTTGACAGAACGTGCAGCTAGCCTTGATCGAAAAAGATGATAACTTGACCAACAAAGAGAAGTTGCTCGAGCAGAAAGAACAAAGTCTTTCAGATAAAACTAAATACATTGATGAGCGGGAAGAACAACTAGCTGAGCTTGAAAAACAAAAAGAAGCTGAACTAGAAAGAGTTGCTTCACTATCGCAGAACGAAGCACGTGATCTGATTCTTGCTCAAACAGAGGAAAAGCTAACCAAAGAAATTGCAATGCGTATTCGTGAGGCTGAACAAGAGGTTAAAGAACGCTCTGACAAGATGGCCAAAGATATCTTGGTTCAAGCCATGCAGCGGATTGCTGGTGATTATGTGGCTGAGCAGACCAACTCAACGGTCCACTTGCCTGATGATACTATGAAGGGACGGATTATCGGTCGTGAAGGACGCAATATCCGCACTTTTGAAAGTCTTACAGGAATTGATGTCATTATTGATGACACTCCAGACGTTGTAACCCTATCTGGTTTTGATCCTGTTCGCCGTGAAATTGCTCGCATGACGATGGAAGCTCTTCTCAAGGATGGACGGATTCATCCAGCTCGTATTGAAGAGTTAGTCGAGAAGAACCGTCTGGAAATTGATAATCGTATTCGCGAATATGGGGAAGCTGCAGCCTATGAAATTGGAGCTCCAAACCTTCACCCTGACTTGATGAAGATTATGGGACGATTGCAATTCCGCACATCTTATGGACAAAATGTTCTTCGCCATTCAATTGAAGTGGCGAAGTTAGCAGGAGTCATTGCTGGTGAACTTGGTGAAAATGCAACTCTGGCACGCCGGGCTGGTTTCCTTCACGATATCGGAAAAGCAATTGACCGAGAAGTGGAAGGAAGTCACGTTGAAATTGGTACCGAGCTCGCTCGTAAGTATAAGGAACATCCAGTTGTGATCAATACCATTGCTAGCCACCATGGAGATGTGGAAGCTGAAAGCGTGATTGCAGTCATTGTTGCTGCAGCGGATGCGCTCAGCGCTGCTCGTCCGGGTGCTCGTAGCGAGTCACTGGAGAGCTATATTAAACGCTTGCATGACTTAGAAGAAATTGCGAATGAATTCGATGGTGTTAAGACCAGCTTTGCTTTGCAGGCGGGTCGTGAAATCCGCATCATGGTTCATCCTGAAAAAATCAAGGATGATAAGGTGACGATTTTGGCACATGATGTTCGTGAGAAGATTGAAAACAATCTGGAGTATCCGAGGAAATATCAAGGTCACAGTTATTCGTGAATTGCGTGCCGTTGATTATGCTAAGTAGAGAAACAGCTTTCGAGCTGTTTTTTTCTTTCAGTAGCTTATAATCATCATAAAAAGCAGTTGAAATATCTGCTTTTTTTTGTTACACTAGGTAAAAGACTGTGAAGGAGACCAAATGACGGAACGTGGCTTGTTAATCGTTTTTTCTGGACCATCTGGTGTAGGAAAAGGAACGGTTAGACGTGAAATTTTTGAAAGCTCAGAAAACCAATTTCAATATTCTGTATCTATGACGACACGTCCGCAACGTCCAGGAGAAGTGGACGGTGTGGATTATTTCTTTAGAACTCGTGAAGAGTTTGAAGAGTTGATCCGTCAGGGTCAGATGTTGGAGTATGCTGAGTATGTCGGTAACTACTACGGGACGCCACTAACTTATGTCAACGAGACCTTGGATAAGGGAATCGATGTCTTCCTTGAAATTGAGGTGCAAGGTGCCTTGCAGGTTAAGAAAAAGTTCCGGACGCTGTCTTTATTTTTGACACCTCCGGATTTGGAAGAATTACAAGACCGTTTAGTTGGTCGTGGCACAGACAGCGCAGACGTCATTGCTAAGCGGATTGAGAAGGCAAAGGAAGAAATTGCCCTCATGCGTGAGTATGACTATGCTATTGTCAATGATGAGGTCAGTCTAGCAGCTGAACGAGTTAAGCGAGTGATTGAGGCGGAGCATTTCCGTGTGGATCGCGTGATTGGCCACTATCAAGACATGGTAAAAAAATTCTGCAGCAGTAAGATAAAGATTAGAAATTAGGGTAAAAATTATGATGCTAAAACCGTCTATTGATACCTTGTTGGACAAGGTACCATCAAAAATATTCATTGGTAATTTTGGAAGCAAAGCGTGCACATGAACTTGAGGCTGGCGCTACACCAACTCAGGACTTTAAATCTGTCAAATCAACTCTTCGAGCTTTAGAAGAAATTGAGTCTGGTAATGTAACAATTCACCCAGATCCCGAAGGAAAACGTGAAGCTGTTCGTCGCCGTGCAGAAGAAGAACGCTTGCGTAAGGAAGAAGAAGAGCGTAAAATTAAAGAACAAATCGCTAAAGAAAAAGAAGAAGGCGAAAAAGATTTAAGATTGGGGAACTCAATCTTCTTTTTCTATTCCAGCTATTTTTTTCGGTATAATGAGAGACGTATATTTTTTTGAGCAAATAATTAGCTAATACTTAAAAGTGAGAAAGGAAGGAGAGGAAAATGCTAGTTGCTAAAGTTATCGTAGATGTACCCTTGATGCAGACTGACAAACCTTTTAGTTACGCAGTTCCTCAAGAGTTTTTCTCAAACCTTGCAAGTCAGGGATGAGGGTTCACGTTCCTTTTGGAAAGGCCAATCGTTTGATTCAAGGGATTGTTCTTGCTATTGAAGAGGAAGAGGGATTGGGATTAAAAGAACTTGTTGAAGTTCTTGATTTTAGTCCGGTTTTAAACGAAGAGCAACTCTGGCTGGCAGATGAGCTGCGTAAAACAGTCTTCTCTTACAAAATTTCAATTTTAAAAGCCATGCTACCTAATTTTCTTAACTCCTCCTACGACAAGATACTCTATCCGACGGAAGAGATGTCTTTAGAGGAGAGACAAGAAATTTTTGGTGAACAGACTAGTCTTCGTTTTTCTGATTTAGATAAGGAACGGCAAGCAACCTTTATGCGCTTGAGCCAATTAGGACGGATTCGTATGGAATATCAGGCAACAGATCAAAAACGAATCAAAAACAGAGAAATGGTATAGGGTGGATCACAATTCTTTAGTGAAAATGGTCATATCCAGTCGTGCTAAAAGAAAGCAGGATTTAAAAGAGTATTTACTGAAGCAAAACGAAGTACAGTTGCTGGCAGATTTGCGGGAAAAATTTTCTAGAGAAGTGGTTCAATATTTTATAGACCAAAATGCAATTGTTGTTGAGGAAAAAGAAGTCAGTAGAACGGCAAGCTATTTTGAAAGAGAGAGAAAGGACCAAGAATTACAGCTCAATAGTGAGCAAGAGCACGCTGTCGCTGCGATAACTGAGAAGATTGGCCAAGATGCGAATCCGATCTTGCTAGAAGGAATCACAGGAAGTGGCAAGACAGAAGTTTATCTTCAAGTAATTGAACAAGTCTTACAAAAAGGAAAAACTGCTATCATGCTGGTTCCTGAAATCTCTGACTCCACAAGTGACGGATCGTTTTATTGCCCGCTTTGGCCAACAGGTGGCAATCCTTCATTCTGGTTTGTCTAATGGTGAAAAAAATATGACGAATGGCGTAAGGTAGAAAGAGGGGAAGCTCAGGTCGTTGTTGGCGCGCGCTCAGCTGTCTTTGCTCCTCTCAAAAATATTGGTGCGATTATCATTGATGAGGAGCACGAATCTTCATACAAGCAGGATTCTAATCCGCGTTACCATGCTCGAGAAGTTGCTATTCTCCGAGCTCAGTATAATCAGGGCGGTTTTAGTTCTGGGGTCAGCAACGCCAAGTTTGGAAAAGCAGAGCTAGAGCAGGAAAGGGGCGGTATCAGTTTTTAAGGCTGACTAAGCGAGCTAATCCCCTAGCCAAGGTTCCGCAAGTTGAAGTGGTCGATTTTAGAGATTATATTGGTCAAAAATGAAGCTAAGAACTTTACCCCTCCGCTTTTTAGAGGCTATTCAAGAACGTTTGGATAGAAGGGAGCAAATTGTTCTCATGTTGAACCGCAGGGGCTATTCAAGTTTTATTATGTGCCGAGAATGCGGGACAGTGGACACTTGTCCAAACTGTGATATCTCTTTAACGCTTCATATGGATACCAAGACCATGAACTGTCATTACTGCGGTTTTGTCAAAGATATCCCCTATGCCTGCCCTAACTGTTCCAGCAGGAGTATGCGCTACTATGGAACGGGGACGCAGAAAGCCTATGATGAGTTGAAAACAGCCTTTCCTGATGCGCGGGTCTTGAGAATGGATGTGGATACGACTCGAAAAAAAGGCAGTCATGAAAAGATTTTAGAAGCTTTTGGGCGAGGAGAAGCTGATATCTTGCTGGGAACCCAGATGATTGCTAAGGGCTTGGATTTTCCAAATGTAACCTTGGTTGGGGGTATTAAATGCGGACACAGCTCTGAATTTACCAGATTTTCGTTCTTCTGAGCGTACTTTCCAGCTTTTGACTCAAGTAGCTGGTCGAGCAGGCCGCGCTGAAAAGGAAGGCCAAGTTTTGATTCAGTCCTACAACCCGCACCACTATGCTATAGAGTATGCTAAAAAGCAAGATTACGAAGGCTTTTTTAACTATGAAATGAACATTCGCAGGCAGCTTGGCTATCCGCCTTATTATTTCACAGTTAGTTTGACCTTATCCCACAAAGATGAAGAATTTCTAGTAAAAAATCCTACCAAGCTTTGGATATTTTGAGGCAGGGGCTGTCTGACCAGGTCAAAATACTGGGTCCCTACGCCCAAGCCAATTGCCCGAACACATAATCTTTTTCATTATCAGATTCTGGTGAAATATCGTTTTTGAAGAGAATTTGCAAGGAACTTTAAATAAGATTTTGGAATGGACTCAGGAACGGGACAACAAGGACTTACGTTTCAGCATTGATAACGAACCACAAAAACTTTATGTAAAAAGGAAATAAGTATGACAAAACTAATATTTATGGGTACGCCTGACTTTTCTGCTACGGTCTTAAAGGGATTGTTGGAAAGTGACCAATACGAAGTTTTGGCTGTTGTGACTCAGCCAGATCGAGCAGTAGGGCGGAAAAAAGAAATTCGAATAACGCCAGTGAAAGAAATGGCTTTATCTTATGGGTTGCCAATCTATCAGCCGGAGAAATTATCTGGAAGTCCAGAAATGGAAGCAATCATGAATCTAGGTGCTGACGGAATTGTAACAGCAGCATTTGGACAGTTCCTTCCAAGTAAACTTCTTGCAAGCATGAATTTTGTTGTCAATGTCCATGCTTCTCTTCTGCCCAAACACCGTGGCGGGGCACCGATTCATTACGCCTTGATTCAAGGTGATAAGGAAACTGGTGTTACAATCATGGAAACAGTCAAAGAGATGGATGCAGGAGATATGATTTCCCACAGAAGTATTCCAATCACTGATGAAGATAATGTCGGCACTTTGTTTGAGAAACTGGCCATTGTTGGTCGCGATTTACTTTTGGACACACTGCCTGCTTATCTTTCTGGGGATATTCAGCCTGAAGCTCAGGATCCAAGTCAGGTTACTTTCTCACCAAATATCAGACCTGAAGAAGAAAGACTGGATTGGAACAAGACCAATCGTCAACTCTTTAATCAGATACGCGGGATGAATCCTTGGCCTGTAGCCCATACTCTATGGCAAGGTGAAAGATTTAAAATTTATGAAGCGGAATTAGCAGATGGAGAAGGCCAGCCCGGAGAGATTTTTAGAGATTGGGAAAAAGGCAGCTACTTGTTGCAACTGGAGAAGGGGCACTCGCTCCTTAAGACAGTTCAGCCAGCTGGAAAACCCCAAATGACTATCTCAGATTTTTGAATGGTGCTGGCCGAAACTTAGCAGTAGGAGATAAGTTTGGAAACTAGAAGAAAAAAGTGCGCGACAGGTGGCTTTAGAGGTGTTAGAAGAAGTATTTGATCAAGGAGCTTTTTCGAATATTGCCCTCAATAAGGCTCTCAAGAAGGTTCAGCTTTCTCAACAAGATAAAAGTTTGGTGACAGAACTTGTCTACGGAACAGTTGCTCGTAAGCTGACCCTTGAGTGGTATCTGTCCCATCTAATTGAAGACCGGGATAAACTAGACTCTTGGCTATACATTCTCTTGCTCTTGAGTCTTTATCAAATGCTGTATTTGGATAAGATTCCAAATCACGCTCTTATTCATGAAGCTGTTGAACTAGCTAAAAAAACGAAAGCTAGGAAGCGATAAGTTTGTTAATGCTATTTTGCGTCGGATAGAACGTGAAGGTGTAGCTGACGTTGAAACGATTAAACGGAAGAACAAGCGCTATTCTATCCAATATTCGACGCCAGTATGGCTAGTTAAGGCTTTTAATAGAAGAGTATGGTGAAGAACGTGCCCTGGCAATTTTAGCGAGTCTTTTTGAGCGGAATAAAGCCAGTATTCGTGTGACAGACTTGGCTCGTAAAGAGGAACTAAAAAGGACTTTTACAGGCAGAAGATTCTCTCTTAGCTCCGTCTGCTTTGGTTAAGAATCAAGGGTCACTTTGCTGGTCACGAATTGTTTACGTCTGGCCTAATTACGATTCAGGATGAGTCTAGTCAGCTGGTGGCACCAACTTTAGGTATTGAAGGAGATGAAAGAATCTTAGATGCTTGCAGTGCGCCTGGTGGAAAGACTCTTCATATGGCTTCATATTTAAATACTGGGGAAATCATAGCCCTAGACTTGTATGAGCATAAGCTTCAATTGATCGAAGAAGCAGCTACTCGGTTGGGTCTTGCTGATAAAGTTCAAACAAAAAAAGCTTGATGCTAGAGAAGTCTATCAGAAATTCGGTAAGGATGCCTTTGATAAGATTTTAGTAGATGCTCCGTGTTCGGGAATTGGTCTCTTACGGCGAAAACCGGATATCAAATATAACAAAGAAAATGCAGATTTTCTCTCTTTACAAAAAAATTCAGCTAGAGATACTAGATAGTGTTTGTAAAAGTTTGAGAAAAGGTGGTATAATAACTTATAGTACCTGCACTATTTTTTTCACAAGAAAAATAGTCAAGTAGTTTCTAAATTTTTAGAGAAACATCCTAACTTTGAGCAGGTAAACTTAAAACATGAAAGAAAAGATATTCTAAAAAGATGGGTGTATCTTAATTACCCCCGAATTATATGGAAGCGATGGCTTTTTTTATCAGCCAGTTTAGGAGAATATCTTGAAAAGAGGAGGATACTAACAGAATGGAAATAGCATTATTAACAGATGTTGGTAAAAAAACGTACAAATAATCAAGACTTCGTAAATCATTTTGTAAAATCGTTCTGGGATGCCTTTTGATTGTCCTAGCGGACGGCATGGGCGGTCACCGTGCTGGAAACATTGCAAGTGAAATGGCCGTGACAGACTTGGGTGCTGCTTGGGTCGATACGCAGATTGATTCTGTCAATGGTGTGAGAGATTGGTTTGCTGAGCACTTAGAAGCAGAAAATAAAAAGATTCATGAAGTTGGACAATCAGACGAGTACAAGGGAATGGGAACGACACTTGAGGCCATTGCGATTATTGGCAATCAAGCAATTTATGCTCATATAGGGGATTCTCGTATCGGTTTGGTTCGTGGAGAAGAGTACAAACAACTAACAAGTGACCATTCTTTAGTCAATGCTCTTTTGAAAGCTGGTCAGATTACAGCTGAAGAAGCTGAACGCCATCCCCAACGAAATATCATTACCCAATCTATCGGACAAAAAGATGAAATTCAGCCTGATTTTGGAATTATCACTTTAGAAGAGGGCGACTATATCGTGGTTAACAGTGATGGTTTATCAAATATGGTAGCCGGAAGTGAAATCTATGATATTCTAAAAAGTGATCTCACTTTGTCAGAAAAAGCTCAAACTTTAATTCGCTTTGCCAATAATGCAGGAGGTCTGGACAATATTACAGTAGCTCTTGTTTACTTTGACAAGGAGGAAGAAGCATGATTCAAATCGGCAAAATTTTTTTGCCGGGCGATATAAGATCATCAAACAAATTGGCCGAGGTGGGATGGCAGATGTCTATCTAGCTAGGGATTTGATTTTAGATGGTGAAGAAGTGGCGGTTAAGGTTCTTAGAACCAATTACCAGACGGATCCTATCGCTGTTGCACGTTTTCAACGAGAAGCGCGTGCTATGGCGGATTTGGACCATCCACATATCGTTCGTGTCACCGATATTGGTGAAGAAGACGGCCAGCAATATTTGGCTATGGAATATGTAGCTGGCTTGGATCTCAAACGATACATTAAAGAGCACGCTCCTTTGTCGAACGAGGGAAGCCGTTCGAATTATGGGCCAAATTCTTTTAGCCATGCGTTTGGCACACGCTCGTGGGATTGTTCACCGAGATTTAAAAACCACAAAACGTTCTCTTGACTCCAGATGGAAATGCCAAGGTAACGGACTTTGGGATTGCGGTTGCCTTTGCAGAAACAAGTTTGACCCTAAAACAAATTCCATGCTGGGCAGTGTCCATTACCTGTCTCCTGAGCAGGCGCGTGGTTCGAAAGCAACTTTCCAAAGTGATATTTATGCGATGGGTATCATCTTTTATGAGATGCTGACTGGTCATATTCCTTATGATGGGGATAGTGCAGTGACGATCGCTCTACAACATTTCCAAAAACCATTGCCGTCCATTATTGCTGAAAATGCCAATGTTCCGCAGTCTTTGGAAAAATGTTATTATTAAGGCTACTGCTAAAAAGCTGACAGACCGGTATCAAAGTGTTTCGGATATGTATGTAGATCTGTCTAGTTGCCTGTCACCTGAACGGCGGAATGAAAAGAAACTGATGTTTGATGACGCGGTAAAAGCGGATACTAAGACACTTCCAAAGATTCCGAAAGTTACACCTCCTGTAGCTTCTAGAGTAAAAAATGATCCAGCTACAGATGTTGAACAGCAAGCCCCTCAAGTTGCACCACCAACAAAAACCTAAGAAAAAGCGTCATTTGAGAGCGAGATACAAGGTTTTGTTAGCTGCAGTATTTTCTGGTCATTGCTGCTTTTTCTGGCTTTGCTCTATCTAACACCATCTAATAAGCAGGTTCCAGATGTTACTAGCAAGACCGTTGCTGAAGCTAGAGAAGCGATTGAAAAAGTCAATTTAAAAAGTTGGCGAAGAGATAGAAGAGAATAGTGATGAAGTAGCTTCAGGGATGATTATTCGCACAGATCCAGTGGCAGGAACTCAGAGAAAAGAAGGCAGTACAGTTAACTTAGTTGTTTCTAAGGGAGCTAAAACGCTGATTATGGAAGACTATACTGGTCAAACTACTGCCCAAGCTGTTGAGAGACTCACTGATGTTCTAAAAGTTCCAAAAAACAATATTAAAGTTGAAGAAGTTGAAACAAACGATGCAGAAGAAGGAACAATTTTTGAACAGACACCAGCTGCGGGAGCTACCTATGATCTCACTTCAAATACGAAGATTGTTTTAAAAGTAGCCAAAGCAGTATCAACGATTGAAATGCCAAACTTTGGTAGTCTTCAATATACTTATGCAAACGCTCGGAATTATCTGATTTCTCTAGGAATTCCATCTAGTAACATTGAAAGAGTCGTGGATCGTTCAGTTGTGTCGAGTCAATCTGATTTGGTGACATCACAATCTCCAGCAACTGGACCAGTTAATCCTAAGAAGGTAAAAGTAACCTTATATGTAACTGAAGCAACTACTCAAAGTTCAAGTTCTAGCTCAAGTTCGAATTCTAACTCCTCATCAAGTAGTAAGAATACGTCATCGTCAAGTTCTTCAGAGGATGAAACTTCAGCATCAAGTTCGACACATGGTGATTAAAAAGCAACCTCCTTGGTTGCTTTTCTTATAGCCTACTTCTGAAAGTTGAGATTTTCTGGAATAAATAAGGATTGAGCTGAGGTCTAGAAATTTAGGATTCATGCTCAGGTCTGAGGAAAAAAATAGTAAAAATTTGATACAATAGAAATAGAAAAGTAGAAAAGGATAAGTATGATGAGAAAAGATTCAGTTTTTGTGTTAATTGAAGCAATTTTTACTGACAATGGCTTTTTATTACGGTTGTTGCAGGCGATTTTTTTCTCGACTTGTCCTTCTCTCAATTTTTGTTTTTTTGCTCTTTCTCTATTATTATTTTGGCAGGCAAAGAGGTAACTTTTTCCTAGTTACAGCTTCCATTCTCTTTTTCTTATTATTATGCTCAATCCATTTGTCATTGCAGCAGTTCTATTTGCTGTTGTTTATGGTCTGATTGTTGCTTCGCCCTATATATACAGAGAAAATGAAGCGACACATCTAGTTTTTGAGCAAGATACAGTTGTAAAAAAAGAGAAAAATCGTTGGCTTGGGGATATACATCATTTTTCCTCCCACGATAGTTGCCGATTTGACGATATTAACCTTTTTCGAATGGTAGGGAAAGATACTATTCATCTGGAAGAGGTAATTTTAACCAATCATGATAATGTTATTATCTTGCGAAAAAGGGATTGGTGACACAAAAATTATTGTTCCAGTTGATGTGGCAGTCAGTTTAAAGGTCAATAGTTTATACGGGGAACTCTTCTTTTTAGGGCAGACTGTTCGGGAATTGAGAAATGAAAGTATTTCTCTGACTACGCCAGATTTTGACAGAGCCAATAAAAGCGTTAAAATTGTTATTGCCAGTCTTATTGGAAATGTTGAGGTCGTTCGTAAATGAGGAAGTCTTACTATTTTATACTTTTTCTTTTTATTCCTTTCTTGTTTTAGCCGTTGTCATTCAATATGTCTTCAGCCTTTTGGTTTTCAATGGCAAACAGTTCTGGGGAATTTTGAAAACACTACAAAAGTTTATCTTCTTCATTTTCTTTTTAACTCTGTCTTTGACTATACTACTCTTGCTGATTATGAAATTTGTACAGATTGTAACCTTAACATCTATCAGAAGAAATATTCGAAATATTTTAGATGGCCAAAAAAATAGAGGTAAGTAATCAGGAAGACATTGATTATGGATTTGAAAAAATTGTTGCTAAGATGGCATTGTTAACAGAAAAATCTGCAGAAGTCTGAAAAATCAAGTTCTCCAAAAACGAAGAGGTGATTGTTGAGAAAGAACGTCGTCGTATTGCTAGAGATCTTCACGATACGGTTAGTCAGGAGCTTTTTGCAGCGAATATGATTCTATCAGGTGTCTCAGGTCAACTGGGGACTTTGGAAAGAGAAGTGGTAGAGCAGCAAATAAAAGGAGTGTCTTCCATTTTGGATACTGCCCAAAAAAGATTTGCGAATCTTGCTACTACATCTTCGGCCTACAGAATTAGAAGGTCGAAGTTTGGTCGAAAGGTTTGGAAGTGATCTTGAAAGAGTTAGTTGATAAGAGTGAGATTGAAGTCAACTTTGAACATCGAGTTGGTTCCATCCCAAGACAGATTGAGGAACACATCTTTCGAATTGCGCAAGAGATTATTAGCAATACCCTTCGCCATGCCAAGGCTAGTCGTTTAGATGTCTACTTATATCAGAACAGACACGAAGTTCAGCTAAAAATGGCTGATAATGGTATTGGTTTTCACAGAGAAAAGCTAGATGAAATAAGTTATGGCTTGAAAAATATTGAAGAGAGAGTTCATGATATGGCAGGAGAAATTCAGATTTTGACTGCTCCTAAAGCAAGGAGTTGCAATTGATATTCGAGTGCCTTTACTAGATAGAAATGAGAATTAGTATGAAAAATTTTATTAGTAGATGATCACGAAAATGGTTCGTTTGGGATTAAAAAGCTACCCTAGACTTACAAGCAGATGTTGAAGTGGTGGCAGAAAGTTCTAATGGCCGTGAGGGAGTTGAGCTGGCTTTGGAGCTAAGACCAGATGTCATCATCATGGATATTGTTATGCCAGAGATGAATGGTATCGAGGCTACTATGGCTATTCTAGAAACTTGGCCAGAGGCAAAGATTTTGATTTTGACTTCCTACTTGGATAATGAAAAGATTTATCCTGTTCTGGATGCTGGAGCTAAAGGTTACATGCTGAAGACATCTAGTGCAGATGAGATCTTACATGCTATCCGAAAAAGTAGCTAGAGGAGAAATTGCGATTGAAACAGAAGTCAGCAAAAAGTTCAGTACCATCGCAATCACATTGAATTACATGATGATTTAACCGCCCGAGAACGAGATATTTTGGGGCTTCTAGCCAAGGGCTATGAAAATCAACGCATTGCTGATGAACTTTATATTTCTCTAAAAACAGTAAAAACTCATGTTTCTAATATCTTATCAAAATTGGAAGTGAGCGACCGGACTCAAGCGGTTGTCTATGCCTTCCAGCATCACTTAGTTCCTCAGGAAGACTTTTGATAAGGTAGAAAAAGTCTTCTGATTTTGAGAGCAGTCCTCTGGCTGTATTTATGGTATAATGGGAACATCGCAAATAAAGAGGGATATATGGACGTAAAATTAAAATACAAGGCTAAGAAAATTAAAATTGTTTTCTTTGACATTGATGATACTTTGAGGGTGAAAGATACAGGTTATATGCCGGCGAGTATCCAACAAGTATTTAAGACTCTGAAAGAAAAAGGGATCCTGGTAGGGATCGCTTCAGGTCGTGGGATTTTTGGTGTGGTGCCCGAGATTCGTGAACTAAAAACCTGACTTTTTGTGACCCTAAACGGTGCTTATGTAGAAGATAAAAAAAGGACAAGTCGTTAGTGAGCAAGCAATTCCCCAAAATATAGTAGAGAAGTACATTGCTTGGACTAAGGAAGTTGGGATTGAATACGGGCTTGTTGGCAGTCATGGAGCCGCTCTTTCGGCTCGCAGTCCAATGATTAATCAAGCCATTGATGTTGTTTACCAGGATTTACCTGTCGATTCTGACTTTTACCAGTCAGAAAAGATTTATCAAATGTGGACTTTTGAGGATCAAGGAGATAGTTTACAGCTACCGGAGATTTATCAGGAGATTTACGTTTGGTTCGTTGGCACCCGAATTCCTCAGATGTCGTTTCGATTGCTGGTTCCAAGGCGACAGGAGTCCAAAAGGTTATAGAAAAACTTGGTTTAAAAACCTGAAAAATCTCTTGGTTTTTCGGTGATGAGTTGAATGACCTAGAGCTATTTGACTATGCTGGCATGAGTATTGCTATGGGGCATTCGCATCCAAAAATTATTGAAAAAGCAGATTATATTACAAAAACAGTAGAAGAAGATGGCATCTTTGATGCTTTGGAGAAATTAGGTATGGTAGAAAAAGAATTAAACTTTCCACAAGTGGAAATGGAAAACAAAGGGCCCTTTGCAACAATCAAGACAAATCTAGGTGACATGAAATTGGTCCTGTTCCCAGAACAAGCTCCTAAAACGGTAGCTAACTTTATCGCTTTGTCAAAAGATGGATATTACGACGGTGTTATTTTCCACCGTATTATTCAAGATTTTATGATTCAAGGGTGGAGATCCCACAGGAACAGGAATGGGTGGCGAATCGATTTATGGCGAAAGATTTGAAGACGAATTTTCGCCAGAATTGTATAATATTCGCGGGGCGCTCTCTATGGCCAATGCTGGACCTAATACCAATGGAAGTCAGTTCTTCATTGTACAAAATTCTAATCTACCATACTCGGCAAAAGAATTGAGTCGTGGGGGATGGCCGGAACCTATCGCAGAGATCTATGCAACTAAAGGTGGTACACCACACTTAGATCGACGTCATACCGTGTTTGGTCAGTTACTAGATGAACAGTCTTATCAAGTTTTGGATAAGATTGCTCAAGTAGAGACTGGAGCGATGGATAGACCAGTGGAAGATGTAGTTATCGAGACAATTGAGGTTGAAGACGAATGAAGATTGGCGATAAATTAAGGGGGACCATTACAGGAATCCAACCTTATGGTGCCTTTGTTGAACTTGAATCTGGTATTACCGGATTGATTCATATATCTGAGATTAAAAACAGGATACATAGAAAATATTCATGATCTTCTAGCTATAGGGGATTCTGTGCAAGTGCAAGTCCTTGATTTCGATGAATATACTAAGAAGGCTAGCCTATCAATGAGAACTTTGGAAGAAGAAAAAAACATCGCCTACCTAAGCGTCATCGCTTTTTCGAATGACCGTCATAAGTTTGGCTTTTGCACCTCTTGCTAAGAGTATTCCGACTTGGACTGAAGAAGCCCTTCAATTTTTATCTCAGCAAAAAGACGAAAAAGAAAATCATCCTGAATGTTAGGATGATTTTCTTTTATCTGTCATATCGTTTGTAAAATTATTTGTCAAACTCATATAAAAGCAGTTGACAAATAGCGTTCACCATTATCTGGAGCAAGAGCAAGGACTTTTTTTACCTTGTCCAAGTTTTTTAGCAACTTCAATTGCTGCATAAATTGCTGCTGCAGATGAAATACCAACAAGGAAACCTTCTTTGCCACCAATATGACGGCCAAAGTCTAAAAGCCTGTTCAGAAGTAACTCGCACAATTTTATCATAGCCATCAGTATCAAGGGTTTCAGGGATAAAGCCGGCAGAAAGGCCTTGGATTTTATGTGGTCCAGGTTTTTCACCAGATAGAACAGCAGACTCGTCTGCTTCAACCGCATAAATCTCGATTGCAGGATTTGCTTTTTTTAAGAGTATGGGAGACTCCTGAAATAGTTCCTCCTGTTCCAACTCCACCAACAAAAAGCATCCAATCCAGTGTCGCCAAAAGGCTGCTAGAATTTCTACGCCAGTAGTTCTTTCATGTACTTCAGGATTTGCAGGATTATTAAATTGAAGTGGCAACCATGCATTTCTTTCCTCAGCAATTTCCTCTGCTTTTTGCAATCGCTCCTTTTCATTCCTTCGCTTCCGGGAGTCAAGACTAACTCAGCTCCGTAAGCTTGGATGATTTTTACGACGCTCAACACTCATCGTTTCTGGCATGACAATGACAACCTTATAGCCTTTGGCTGCTCCAACCCAAGATAAACCAATTCCAGTGTTTCCACTGGTTGCTTCAACGATAGTTGATCCAGGTTTAAAGAAGACCATCACGCTCTGCTGCCTCAATCATACTAAGAGCGATACGATCTTTGACAGAAGATCCGAGGATTAAAGGCTTCTAACTTCACGTATACATCAGCTGCACCATCAGGAACCAAATGATTTAGTTTGACAATGGAGTATTTCCGATTAGTTCGGTAATATTATTATAAATTTTAGACATAACTACACCTCATGAAATAGAATTAAGAAAAGTATAAAAATGAAAATTGGAATTTAGTAAAAATATAAAAAAAGCTATGGCTATCATAGCTTTTTTATATCAAGAAATAATAGGAACTTCCACTTGCCGAATTCCTTGGTTGCTTAACTGAACTTTACCATTGAAAAAAATTCGATCAGGCCTTCCTCGATTCTATTTTTTTATCTTCTTTATTCACAAAAAAATAGTAGTAGCTACAGAATCCGTAAACTCGGTATCAAACTCCATTAGGTTTTTCAGATTTTAAAAAAATTACCATACTCTTGGTACTGACTATAGGGACAACTGAAGCCTTAATCCCACTTGCTCTTTAATTTCTACCAGTCCAATTTCTTTAACTGCTAGAGCAACGCTTCCTGCATAAGCTCGAATCAATCCGCCCGCACCTAGTTTAATCCCACCGAAATACCGAGTTACGACAACACAAAGATTGGTTAACTGATGGCTTTCCAAAACTCCCAGCATGGGGATACCGGCAGTACCACTTGGTTCACCATCATCACTAGTTCTCTTTATTTCGCTTTTTTTCTCCCAAAATAAAGGCAGAACAGTTATGGGTGGCTTTGTAGTGTTCTTTTTTTATAGAGTTTATAAAATCTCTAGCTTCTTCTTCGGTTTCTACCCGCTTTACATGACAGATAAAACGAGATTTTTTTGATTTCCTCTTCAACTCGACCATTTTTCTTTAATTGTTTTTAAATTCCATGATTTCATTGTACAAAAAACAAGGATTTTTTTCCAAGAAAATACGAATAAAAAGATATGTTAGAATTGCAAGATTGTCTCGGTCGAATTTTTACTAAAGAACAGTTACCTACTGAACTTTTGAAGATAGCTCAAAGACTACCATCAGTTTTTTTGAAAAAGGAGAACTCTTTTGTTCTCGCTGCCACAGTCAAATTGATAAGGAAAGAAATTTATTACCAATTGGTGCATATTATTGTAGAGAATGCATTCTTCTAGGGAGAGTACGTAGTGACGAAGATCTTTATTATTTTTTTCTCAAGAATCTTTTCCTATAATATCGAGTTTGAAATGGCTCGGCCAATTGACAGAATATCAGGAAAGAGTTTCTAAGGGATTACTTGAAGGAGTACAAAAGTAAACAGGATACTTTTAGTCCACGCTGTAACTGGAGCAGGAAAAAAACGGAAATGATCTATCAAGTGGTTGCTCGGGTGTTAGATCAAGGAGGGGCTGTCTGTATAGCTAGTCCTCGGATAGATGTCTGTTTTGGAACTGTACCGACGTTTAAAAGGAGATTTCTTCTGTGATATTTCCCTTTTTGCATGGGGAGTCCGACCCCTATTCACGGAGTCCCCTAGTGATTGCAACAACTCATCAATTATTAAAATTTTACCAAGCATTTGATCTACTCATTGTTGACGAGGGTGGATGCCTTCCCTTATGTAGATAATCCTGTGCTTTTATCATGCAGTCGAGCAAGCAGTTAAAAAAATGAAGGAACTACTATATTCTTGACCGCAACTTCAACAGATGAGCTTGATAAAAAGTTCAAAAAGGAATTTTTAAAAAGGTTAAGTTTGCCAAGACGCTTTCATGGAAATCCCTTGATTATCCCACAAAAAGTATGGCTTTCTGATCTAAATAAAGACCTTAAAAAAAGCTAAGCTACCAGCTAAGTTAGTCAAGTATCTGAGAAAACAAAGAAAAAAACAAAATTTCCACTCTTAATTTTTTTGCTTCGGAGATTAAGAAAGGACAAGAGATAAGAGAAGTTTTACAAAAAAATATTTTTCCAGAAGAAACTGTTGGCTTTGTAGCCTCTACAACGGAAAATAGATTAGAAATTGTGCAAGATTTTCGAGATAAAAATAAGTATACTAGTTACAACTACAATTTTAGAAAGAGGCGTTACTTTTCCCTGTGTAGATGTTATTGTTCTAGAAGCTAACCATCGTCTCTTTACAAGGAGTGCTTTAGTACAAATTGGCGGGCGAGTAGGAAGAAGTATGGAACGACCTACAGGTGACTTACTATTTTTTCATGATGGCACTAATATACAGATAGAAAAAGCAATCAATGAAATTAAAGCAATGAACAGAGAGGCTGGCTTATGAAACAATGTCTAATCTGCTTAGCTATATTAGAAGAGCAGTTGAATTTTATGGATTTATTACTATTAAAAAGAAAAGAAAATGACATTTGTCAAGAGTGCTTAAATTCCTTCGAAGAAATTCCAGAAGAACATTGTCCAACCTGTTATAAAGCTGGGGACAAAAATTGTGCAAAAGATTGTCAATACTGGCAGGAAAGAGGATTAGAAGTAGCACACAAAAGTTTGTACACTTATAATAAAGCAATGAAAGACTATTTTAGTCGCTACAAATTTCAAGGAGATTATCTTTTAAGAAATGTATTTGCCTTAAGCCTAAGAAAAGAGTTAAAAAATTTTCAAAGCTACACAATTTTAAGCATTCCTTTAAGTGAAAGTAAGATGAAAAACGAGAGGATTCAATCAAGTGTCTGGATTGCTTGAAGCTGCACAGATACCTTACCAAGAACTATTAAAGAAAAAAAGAAAAGCCAGACTCAGTCAAGTAAAGACAGAAAAGAGAGATTAGAAAACACAGGTAACTTTTACATGATTGAAAATACGAAAAATCCCGAAAAAAATTTTTACTTGTAGATGACATCTATACAACAGGTGCAACTTTACAGGATGCAAAAATGGCATTATTTGAAAACGGAGCGAAAGAAATCATGACATTTTTCACTAGCAAAGTAAGGAAAAAAATTTTGCATGAAAGCGTTATAATTAATATATAAAAAAGAAAAAAATTTTTATGTTTAGAAAGAAGGTACTTATATGATTAAATATAGTATCCGTGGTGAAAACCTTGAAGTAACAGAAGCAATCCGTGATTACGTAGTTTCTAAACTGGAAAAAGATTGAAAAAAATACTTCCAAGCTGATCAAGAACTTGATGCACGTGTAAATCTTAAAGTCTACCGTGAAAAAAACGGCTAAGGTCGAAGTGACGATTCCGCTTGGTTCAATAACTCTTCGTGCTGAAGATATCTCACAAGATATGTATGGCTCAATTGACCTAGTAGTTGATAAAATTGAACGCCAAATTCGCAAAAAAATAAAACTAAAAATTGAAAGAAAAAAATAGAACTAAAGTTTCAACAAGTCAAATCTTTACAGATGCAGTAGTAGAAGAAGTTGATGAAGCACCTGCAAAAGTTGTTCGTTCAAAAACACATTGATTTGAAACCGATGGATTTAGAAGAAGCACTTCTTCAAATGGAGTTGCTGGGACATGATTTCTTCATTTTATACGGATGTAGATGATAACACAACAAATGTCATCTACCGTCGAGAAGATGGAGATCTTGGTTTACTTGAGGTAAAAATAATGAGTTTTAGAAAAAGCTGGACCACTGTCCAGCTTTTTGATTATATATTAAAGAAAGGTTTAAAACATTAATTTTTAAAAAAAGCTAAAAAAATTTCAAAAAAAGTAGTTGACAGTTTAGCGAGTAGATGATATACTAAGATAGTTGTCTCCGAGGGAGGCAAAGACCTTTGAAAACTGAACAAGACGAACCAAGTGCAGGGTGACATAGAGATATGTGACCTGTCAAAGAACGAAAAATAAATCTGTCAGTGGACAGAAATGAGTAAGACTCAAACGATTAAATGAGAGTTTGATCCTGGCTCAGGACGAACGCTGGCGGCGTGCCTAATACATGCAAGTAGAACGCACAGTTTATACCGTAGCTTGCTACCATAGACTGTGAGTTGCGAACAGGGTGAGTAACGCGTAGGTAACCTGCCTGGTAGCGGGGATAACTATTGGAAACGATAGCTAATACCGCATAATATTAATTATTGCATGATAATTGATTAAAAGGTGCAATTGCACCACTACCAGATGGACCTGCGTTGTATTAGCTAGTAGGGTGAGGTAACGGCTCACCTGAGGCGACGATACATAGCCGACCTGAGAGGGTGATCAGCCACACTGGGACTGAGACACGGCCCAGACTCCTACAGGGAGGCAGCAGTAGGGAATCTTCGGCAATGGACGAAAGTCTGACCGAGCAACGCCGCGTGAGTGAAGAAGGTTTTCGGATCGTAAAAAGCTCTGTTGTAAGAGAAGAACGGGTGTGAGAGTGGAAAGTTCACACTGTGACGGTATCTTACCAGAAAGGGACGGCTAACTACGTGCCAGCAGCCGCGGTAATACGTAGGGTCCCGAGCGTTGTCCGGATTTATTGGGCGTAAAGCGAGCGCAGGCGGTTAGATAAGTCTGAAGTTAAAGGCTGTGGCTTAACCATAGTACGCTTTGGAAACTGTTTAACTTGAGTGCAGAAGGGGAGAGTGGAATTCCATGTGTAGCGGTGAAATGCGTAGATATATGGAGGAACACCGGTGGCGAAAGCGGCTCTCTGGTCTGTAACTGACGCTGAGGCTCGAAAGCGTGGGGAGCGAACAGGATTAGATACCCTGGTAGTCCACGCCGTAAACGATGAGTGCTAGGTGTTAGGGCCCTTTCCGGGGCTTAGTGCCGCAGCTAACGCATTAAGCACTCCGCCTGGGGAGTACGACCGCAAGGTTGAAACTCAAAGGAATTGACGGGGGCCCGCACAAGCGGTGGAGCATGTGGTTTAATTCGAAGCAACGCGAAGAACCTTACCAGGTCTTGACATCCCGATGCCCGCTCTAGAGATAGAGTTTTACTTCGGTACATCGGTGACAGGTGGTGCATGGTTGTCGTCAGCTCGTGTCGTGAGATGTTGGGTTAAGTCCCGCAACGAGCGCAACCCTTATTGTTAGTTGCCATCATTCAGTTGGGCACTCTAGCGAGACTGCCGGTAATAAACCGGAGGAAGGTGGGGATGACGTCAAATCATCATGCCCCTTATGACCTGGGCTACACACGTGCTACAATGGCTGGTACAACGAGTCGCAAGTCGGTGACGGCAAGCTAATCTCTTAAAAGCCAGTCTCAGTTCGGATTGTAGGCTGCAACTCGCCTACATGAAGTCGGAATCGCTAGTAATCGCGGATCAGCACGCCGCGGTGAATACGTTCCCGGGCCTTGTACACACCGCCCGTCACACCACGAGAGTTTGTAACACCCGAAGTCGGTGAGGTAACCTTTTAGGAGCCAGCCGCCTAAGGTGGGATAGATGATTGGGGTGAAGTCGTAACAAGGTAGCCGTATCGGAAGGTGCGGCTGGATCACCTCCTTTCTAAGGAAAAAAACGGAATGCACGATGGAGTCTTGTTTAGTTTTGAGAGGTCTTGTGGGGCCTTAGCTCAGCTGGGAGAGCGCCTGCTTTGCACGCAGGAGGTCAGCGGTTCGATCCCGCTAGGGCTCCATTGGAACGTTCAGTTCCAAACTAGTCCATTGAAAATTGAATAACTATATCAAATAGTAACAAGAAATAAACCGAAACGCTGTGAATATTAATGAGTTTAAGACTGAAAGGTCAAAAATAAGGTTAAGTTAGTAAGGGCGCACGGTGGATGCCTTGGCACTAGGAGCCGAAGAAGGACGTGACAAACGACGAAATGCCTCGGGGAGCTGTAAGTAAGCGACGATCCGTGGATATCCGAATGGGGGAACCCAACAGGTAGATGCCTGTTACCCATATCTGTTAAGGATATGAGGAGGAAGACGCAGTGAACTGAAACATCTAAGTAGCTGCAGGAGAGAAAGCAAAAAGCGATTGCCTTAGTAGCGGCGAGCGAAGAGGCAGGAGGGCAAACCGAAGAGTTTACTCTTCGGGGTTGTAGGACTGCAATGTGGACTCAGAATTTATAGAAGAATGACTTGGGAAAGTCAGCCAAAGAGAGTAAGAGCCTCGTATTTTAAATAGATTCTGTACCTAGCAGTATCCTGAGTACGGCGGGACACGAGAAATCCCGTCGGAATCTGGGAGGACCATCTCCCAACCCTAAATACTCCCTAGTGACCGATAGTGAACCAGTACCGTGAGGGAAAGGTGAAAAGCACCCCGGGAGGGGAGTGAAATAGAACCTGAAACCGTGTGCCTACAACAAGTTCGAGGCCCGTTAATGGGTGAGAGCGTGCCTTTGTAGAATGAACCGGCGAGTTACGTTATGATGCGAGGTTAAGTTGAAGAGACGGAGCCGTAGGGAAACCGAGTCTGAATAGGGCGCAATAGTATCATGACGTAGACCCGAAACCATGTGACCTACCCATGAGCAGGTTGAAGGTGCGGTAAAACGCACTGGAGGACCGAACCAGGGCACGTTGAAAAGTGCTTGGATGACTTGTGGGTAGCGGAGAAATTCCAAACGAACTTGGAGATAGCTGGTTCTCTCCGAAATAGCTTTAGGGCTAGCGTCGACATCAAGATTCTTGGAGGTAGAGCACTGTTTGGGTGAGGGGTCCATCCCGGATTACCAATCTCAGATAAACTCCGAATGCCAATGAATTATGGTCGGCAGTCAGACTGCGAGTGCTAAGATCCGTAGTCGAAAGGGAAACAGCCCAGACCACCAGCTAAGGTCCCAAAAATAATTGTTAAGTGGAAAAGGATGTGGGGTTGCACAGACAACTAGGATGTTAGCTTAGAAGCAGCTATTCATTCAAAGAGTGCGTAATAGCTCACTAGTCGAGTGACCCTGCGCCGAAAATGTACCGGGGCTAAAACAATTTACCGAAGCTGTGGATCCCTTAGGGGATGGTAGGAGAGCGTTCTATGTGTGGAGAAGGTGTACCGTGAGGAGCGCTGGAACGCATAGAAGTGAGAATGCCGGTATGAGTAGCGAAAGACAGGGTGAGAATCCTGTCCACCGTAAGACTAAGGTTTCCGGGGAAGGCTCGTCCGCCACAGGGTTAGTCAGGGACCCTAAGGAGAGACCGAAGGGTGTATCCGATGGCCAACAGGTTGATATTCCTGTACTAGAGTATGAAGTGATGGAGGGACGCAGTAGGCTAACTAAAGCAGACGACTGGAAGAGTCTGTCTAAGCAGTGAGGCGTGGTATGAGTCAAATGCTTATACCTGTAACGTTGAGCTGTGATGGGGAGCGAAGTTTAGTAGCGAAGTTAGTGATGTCACACTGCCAAGAAAAGCTTCTAGCGATGTATCATACTCTACCCGTACCGCAAACCGACACAGGTAGTCGAGGCGAGTAGCCTCAGGTGAGCGAGAGAACTCTCGTTAAGGAACTCGGCAAAATGACCCCGTAACTTCGGGAGAAGGGGTGCTGATTTAGGTCAGCCGCAGTGAATAGGCCCAAGCAACTGTTTATCAAAAACACAGCTCTCTGCTAAATCGTAAGATGATGTATAGGGGGTGACGCCTGCCCGGTGCTGGAAGGTTAAGAGGAGTGCTTAGCGGTAACGCGAAGGTATGAATTGAAGCCCCAGTAAACGGCGGCCGTAACTATAACGGTCCTAAGGTAGCGAAATTCCTTGTCGGGTAAGTTCCGACCCGCACGAAAGGCGTAATGATTTGGGCACTGTCTCAACGAGAGACTCGGTGAAATTTTAGTACCTGTGAAGATGCAGGTTACCCGCGACAGGACGGAAAGACCCCATGGAGCTTTACTGCAGTTTGATATTGAGTGTCTGTGCCACATGTACAGGATAGGTAGGAGCCTACGAGATCGGGACGCCAGTTTCGATGGAGGCGCTGTTGGGATACTACCCTTGTGTTATGGCCACTCTAACCCGGATAGGTGATCCCTATCGGAGACAGTGTCTGACGGGCAGTTTGACTGGGGCGGTCGCCTCCTAAAAAGGTAACGGAGGCGCCCAAAGGTTCCCTCAGACTGGTTGGAAATCAGTCGCAGAGTGTAAAGGTATAAGGGAGCTTGACTGCGAGAGCTACAACTCGAGCAGGGACGAAAAGTCGGGCTTAGTGATCCGGTGGTTCCGCATGGAAGGGCCATCGCTCAACGGATAAAAAGCTACCCTGGGGATAACAGGCTTATCTCCCCAAGAGTTCACATCGACAGGGGAGGTTTGGCACCTCGATGTCGGCTCGTCGCATCCCGGGGCTGTAGTCGGTCCCAAGGGTTGGGCTGTTCGCCCATTAAAGCGGCACGCGAGCTGGGTTCAGAACGTCGTGAGACAGTTCGGTCCCCTATCCGTCGCGGGCGTAGGAAATTTGAGAGGATCTGCTCCTAGTACGAGAGGACCAGAGTGGACTTACCGCTGGTGTACCAGTTGTCTTGCCAAAGGCATCGCTGGGTAGCTATGTAGGGGAAGGGATAAACGCTGAAAGCATCTAAGTGTGAAACCCACCTCAAGATGAGATTTCCCATAACGCAAGTTAGTAAGAGCCCTGAGAGAAGATCAGGTTGATAGGGTTAGGAGTGGAAGTGTGGTGACACATGGAGCGGACTAATACTAATAGCTCGAGGACTTATCCAATTTTTCATTGAGCGCAGCGTTCAAAAAAAGTATTGTTAGAAATGAGTAGTTATTCAATTTTGAGTAGATTAGATACTCAATAGTTAAGTGACGATAGCCTAGGAGATACACCTGTACCCATGCCGAACACAGCAGTTAAGCCCTAGAACGCCGGAAGTAGTTGGGGGTTGCCCCCTGTGAGATATGGTAGTCGCTTAGCAAGGGTAGAGTCTAGTGAAAAGCTAGGCTCATTTGGGAGTTTAGCTCAGCTGGGAGAGCATCTGCCTTACAAGCAGAGGGTCAGCGGTTCGATCCCGTTAACTCCCATAGGTCCCGTAGTGTAGCGGTTATCACGTCGCCCTGTCACGGCGAAGATCGCGGGTTCGATTCCCGTCGGGACCGTTGGAATCGAGAAGATTTCAAAGAAGACTCGTTAGCTCAGTTGGTAGAGCATTTGACTTTTAATCAAAGGGTCACTGGTTCGAGCCCAGTACGGGTCATAAGAGCGGGTTTGGCGGAATTGGCAGACGCACCAGATTTAGGATCTGGCGCTTAACGGCGTGGGGGTTCAAGTCCCTTAACCCGCATAAGAAATAGGCCGGCTTAGCTCAGTTGGTAGAGCATCTGATTTGTAATCAGAGGGTCGCGTGTTCAAGTCATGTAGCCGGCATTAAGAGAGAAGAGGCGTATGCGAACGTAGTTCAGTGGTAGAACACCACCTTGCCAAGGTGGGGGTCGCGGGTTCGAATCCGTCGTTCGCTTAGAGGCCGGGGTGGCGGAACTGGCAGACGCACAGGGACTTAAAAATCCTGCGATTGGAAACGATCGTACCGGTTCGATTCCGGTCCTCGGCATATATAATAATGAGCACCCTTAGCTCAACTGGATAGAGTACCTGACTACGAATCAGGCGGTTAGAGGTTCGACTCTCTAGGGTGCATATAGTGATAGGGAGATATTCGATCACGACGGGAAGTAGCTCAGCTTGGTAGAGTACTTGGTTTGGGACCAAGGTGTCGCAGGTTCGAATCCTGTCTTCCCGATTGTATTTAATTAGGACTAAACTTATTGTTTAGTTTTTTTATTTTTTTAAAAAGTCAATTGAAGAAACTTCAATTGACTCTTTTCATAATAGATTTGTTTATTACATGATTGAGTATTCATCTGCTAACATAATCGTTTCTTTTTCCATTATTATCTGTAATGTAGATAGTTCGAGGATAGAATGGATTGAATTTATATGTGAAATCAAAGGAGATCAGTGTATCAAGATGAGCTTCAGAAAATCGATAAGTTAGTTTTCCATTATTATTGAGAAGTTCGAATTGGATGAGATTTTTCTAGTGGAAATGTATCTTTCAGGAAGTTATCAATAATGTACCAAAATGTATCAATAACTTCATCTGGTAAACTAGTAACTATTCCAAAAACTGGCATATCGTCCTTTAGTGTTGGTAAATGCCATATTAACTGCTCCTTTCGTAAATTGTTTTTCTTTATGATACTGAAAAAAATTGCTTAGATTGCAAGAAATTGCTTTTCATTTTTGGAAAACAAAAAGAGCGTGAGCTCTTTTGACAACTTTAGCGATTCTTTAGTTCTATATAGCGTTTGTACCAAATGTTAACATAAGCTTGCGAAAATGGTCCACGCTCTTGGTTGATCCAATCAACAAGAATTTTTTTACATTTTCCTTTAGAATATAATCTAAGTCATTTGAATAATTCATTTTTCTTATGACGTTCATATTCTTCTACATCTAGCAGGCGTTTTTTTCACCGTCAGCAAAGACTTTTTACATCTAGGTCGTAGTCAATGTATTTTAAAGCTTCACTATCGAGATAGTAGGGGCTGGCTAGATTGCAGTAATAAGATGTGCCATTTTCTCGAATCATTGCAATGATATTAAACCAATATTTCCTATGAAAAATACACGATTGCTGGTTCACGAGTGACCCAGCGTCGTCCGTCACTCTCAGTAACAAGAGTATGGTCATTTACCCCAATAATCGCATTTTCTGTTGTTTTTAGTACCATGGTGTCGCGCCATGTACGGTGCAAGCTACCATCATGCTTATAACTTTGAATTGTAATAAAGTCGCCTTCTTTGGGAAGTCTCATTTTTTTACCAACTTTCTACAATTTTTTTAAAGTTTATCACTAATTATTGTATCATATTTTTCATGAATAATTCTAAGTTTTTTTCCCTAAAATTTTTTTAGAAATAGTCTCTCAGAGCGCTAGAGATGTCGGAGAAATCATAGCCTTTGCGAGCTAGAGCTTGGGTCAGACGCTGTTTTTAAGTCATAGCCGTCGTACTTTTTGAGTACTTGCGGTATTGCTTGTCTAACTCTTTATAGAGTAGCTCTTCTTGGTTCTCTTGGTCTTCTTCGATGTCCAAATGTTGATAGGCTTTTTGGGCTTGGCAATATGAAAAAAACCTTTGTTTATCAAGGATTGAAGAATTTTTATCTTGTAGGGCCTTGTTGGGCAGTTTTCCCTGGTATTTTTTGAGCAGCTTTTCGGCAACCTTGTCTGTTAATTCAGTGAAATCAAACTGGCTCAATTCTTCTTCTATGATAGTGCTAGAAATTCCTTTTTGCGTGAGCTTTTTGCTTGAGAACAAAGGTACCTTTGTCACCAGTGAGAAGGTTGGATTGGATAAAAGAATTAGCATACTTTCTATCATTAATCCAATTATCTTTTTTTAGATTGTCCAAGACCTGGCTGATGGTTTCCGGTTGGATGTCGTGCTGCGTTAAGTAGTCTTTAACTTCCTTAGTAGTTCTTTGCTTAAAGGAGAGATGGTGAGAGCTAGATTTTTTTCCGTAAGAAAATTGCGCATAGTCTTGAATTTCTGATAGCTCCTGATCCGTGATTTCCATCCCTCTAGACAGCATGAAATGGACAATAGTGTCTTCTGTGATATAGAGCTTTTCACTGTCGTCCAATTCCAAGAGGTAGAGTCTTTTTTTCTTTTCGATTTTTTTGTAATTTTTCATAGGGGATTTTTGGTGAAGTCCTTTCTTTTAGCTAAATGCTTCAAAGGCAGCTATCAAGCGTAGTTTGTCTATATCAACATCCTTCCGACCATAGTAGTCAAGAAAGAGCTCTGCGTATTGTGGGTCAGATAAATTATAAGTAAGAGACCAGATGGCCCAATAAAGGTCAATGTGGCGATCGCTAAGGCCAGCGAGACTAACATCGATAAAAGCAAGAGAAGGTTGTTGCGTCTTTCAGGATGAAATTGGGCAAGCAGGCATCTCCATGAATCAGGGCGTCCGTCGTCAATAGGTGTCCCTGTTCTTGGATAAGCTGGTAGGCTTCCTCACGGCTTTGGATATGAAATTGAGGCAGCAAGGCTTTTTGATAAAAAGTAGCCTTTCCGATAATTTTTCCTCTGCTTGCTCTTTATAGTGTTGGAGGCGATGCTGGATTGGGAAAATGCTGGGGTTGGAGGCTGTGAAGTTTTTCTGAGCGCGGCAGCCATCGTTTGGCAAAGTTCTTCTGGCTGTTGGAGAAAGGCTAGGGCGTCCTTACCCTTGGCTTCTTTAGTTAGTAGGTAGTCTTTATCTGCATCTGCTGTCAAGTAGTGAATGACAGGTACACTGAGTCCTTGCTTCTCAAAACCATTTTGGCAAGTGTGGCTTCTTGTGCTAACTGGCCTTTTTGGTCGATTTTCAAATAATAGCCCGTATCAGCATAGAAAAACACTGGCTGCAGAATGTGAGGAGCTGTCGTAAAAATTGGCTCCTCTAGATAAGTTCGTATTTGCTCAGGGAAATGGTCTAGTGGAAGGGATATTTTTTTCTGATTTCATACTTTTTATTGTAACATATTCTCAACTAATGAGAGGCAGCATGGTATAATAGAATCATGAATGTGAAAGTGAAACAAAAGAATCCCTTTGAAAATTAAGAAAATGGGGATTAATGGTGAAGGGATTGGATTTTATAAGAAAACGCTGGTCTTTGTGCCAGGGGCTTTGAAAGGTGAGGAAGTTTACTGTCAGGTGACCAAGGTTCAGCGTAATTTTATCGAGGCCAAGCTCTTGACAATTAACAAGCGCTCGAAATTTCGGGTGGAAGCGCCTTGTGAGATTTATGATAGCTGCGGGGGCTGTCAAATCATGCACCTCCACTATGACAAGCAGTTGGAGTTTAAGGAAGATTTGCTGCGTCAGGCCTTGAAAAAATTTGCGCCAGCAGACTATGAGAACTATGAGATTCGTCCGACTATTGGTATGCAGGAGCCACTCTATTATCGGGCCAAGTTGCAGTTTCAGACTCGGAAATATAAGGATGAGGTCAAGGCGGGGCTTTATGCCCAGAATTCCCACTATCTGGTCTCGCTGAAAAACTGTCTGGTTCAGGACAAGGTAACGCAACAGATCATCAATAAGGTAACTCGGCTTTTGGGCAAGTACAGGCTGCCCATCTATGATGAGAGGAAGACTTCCGGAGTACGCACTGTCATGATTCGCAGATCCAGAAAGACGGGGCAGGTCCAGATGATTTTTGTTACAGGGCGCAAGCTGGACTTTTCTCCAGTCGTCCGAGATCTAGTGGCTGAATTTCCAGAGTTGGAGACAGTGGCGGTCAATTATCATACGAGCAAGTCTAGTGAGATTTATGGGGATAAGACAGAGATTATCTGGGGAGAGGAGGCAATCCAAGAAGGAGTGCTGGACTATGAGTTCTCCCTATCGCCTCGAGCGTTCTATCAGCTCAATCCTGAGCAGACTGAGGTTCTCTATAGGGAGGCGGTTAAGGCGCTGGATGTAACGGAAGAAGACCATTTGATTGATGCTTATTGCGGAGTGGGCACTATCGGCTTTGCCTTTGCTAAAAGGGTCAAGTCTCTGCGTGGCATGGACATCATCCCTGAGGCCATTGAAGACGCTAAGCGTAATGCGAAACGAATGGGCTTTGACAATACACTCTACGAGGCTGGAACGGCAGAGGAGATTATTCCTCGCTGGTACGCTGAGGGTTATCGAGCGGATGCCTTGATTGTCGATCCGCCACGAACAGGTTTGGACGATAAGCTGTTGGAGACGATTGTCCGCTATGCACCTGAGAAGATGGTCTACGTTTCCTGCAATGTCTCAACTCTGGCTCAGGGATTTAGTCAAGCTCTCTCAGGTCTACGATGTTCACTATATCCAGTCGGTTGATATGTTTCCGCATACCGCTCGGACCGAGGCAGTGGTGAAATTATCCAAGCGAGATAGCTCTCGTTCGAGTTAATCGTAAGCAGCTCGCAAGAGCTAACAAAATCATTCTAAAAAGGACTTAGTTTTCTCTAATACAGGGCTAAGTCTTTTCTTTTGTCAAAATTGCAATGGTTTTATAGGGATTCAGTCTTAGCCTAATCAATTAGTCAAAAAAAGAGAACACACGTCAAGCGTTCTCTAATGATAATAGGTTATATTAGAATAAACCGAAGACTAGGACTGCAAGGACAGCACCAATGATTGGTCCGACAACTGGAATCCAAGCATAGCTCCAATCACCATCACCTTTTTTGGGAATAGGAAGAAGACTGTGCATGATGCGAGGTCCTAAGTCACGAGCAGGGTTGAGGGCATAGCCTGTTGTTCCACCAAGTGAGAGACCAATCCCGACAATGAGTGTTCCGACAGCAAATGTGCCAATACCTGCTTGTAGCTTATAGAGTCCAAGAGCGAAGATAGTCAGCACAAGGACAAAGGTTCCAAGGATTTCGCTAATCAGGTTAGAGAAGGTATCTTTGATAGCTGGTCCTGTGCTGAATGTACCCAAGACGTTAGCTGGATTTTCTTCAGAGAGATAGTGAGGTTTGAATTGTAGGAAGACAAGGAACTGTCCGACCATAGCACCTGCAAACTGAGCGAGGATGTAAGGAAGAACAGATGCCCAAGGCAAATCACCTTTCAGAGCTACTCCGATAGTTAGGGCAGGATTCAGATGGGCTGGGCCAAGGTTGCCGGATACAAAAGCAGCGATGGCAACGGCAATCCCCCATCCCATGGTAATCACAATCCAACCTGAATTGTGACTCTTGGTTTTGGGAAGAACTACACCTGCAACGACGCCATTTCCCAGAAGGAGCAAGAGCAGTGTTCCTAAAAATTCGCCAAATATTTCTTTTATCATTTATGTTACTCCATTTAAAAAAAGGGGTGGCAGACAGTTCTTGGTCTACCGCCTCTTCTCATATTTTCTATTTTTTTAATTCTTCTAAATCGTTATTTGCAAGGGCAGCTTGAACATCATTTCGATAAGTTGCTTTTTCTTCTTCTGTCCAGTCGTAGAATCGACCCATTTCATCCAGAACAGGCTCTACAATAGCATCTAAGCTATCCCGCATAAAGAGCATGTGATTTGTCCGGCGAAGCAGGAAGTCGACTGGGCTGAGTGCTAATTCGTTACGCATAGCATAATGCAGTGACAAGGTATCAGCTAGGCTGAGACACGGTGCTTGTTCGATGCTGTGTGCGAGAGCAAATACTTTAGGTGCATTGGAACCGTAAAGGTTTGCAAGATAGAAAGGCTTCTTTGCTGTCTAAGCCGCGAGAGACACCAAGTTGAGCAAAGGCTTCGATTTCGGAATCCACATTTGCTGGATTGAGCTCTCCACCTGAAACAGGGTAAGTCTTAGAGTTGATGAGCTTGAAGCTGCGGTCAAATTCTGCTTTGAGGATTCCAACGACACGCTCCATAGCGCCTTCAGCCATCTTACGATAGTCCGTAATCTTACCGCCAGCAAGGGTCAAGAGACCATTGTTATCGCGTTCTAAGCTGGAACCGCGAGACACGGCAGATGGATCCAAGTGTTTTTCAGAAGTGCTGCTTTCGAGTTTGCTAACAGCCGCTTCGACATCCTCGCGAGATTTTTTTCTTTAGCCGGTAGCTCTCAACAGTCGCAATCAATGTATTGAAACTTTCGTCGCTAATGGTACCGTTGTTTCCGCCGTTGTAGTCAGAAGCACTGTTTCCTGCAATCAGAGGACGCAGACCTGCCCAGCTACTTTCGATGTCGTCAATTGAGATCTTTGCTTCTGGGAAGCGATTATTGACAATGCCCAAGAGGTAATCTACATCTTCCTGAGTCACTTTTGGATGCTCTAGGGTCGCCAGTATAGTCAGTGTCAGTCGTACCAAAGTAGGTTTTATTTTCACGTGGAAGGACAAAGACCATCCGGCCGTCTCCCAAGCCTGTATCAAAGTAGACTGGCTGAGAAACCTTGATCTTGCTAGAGTCAACTACCAAGTGGACACCCTTGGTTGGACGCATTTGAGAATATTTCTCACCGTCATTTGACAGATTGCGTACCTTGTCGCTCCAAGGTCCAGTTGTGTTGATGACCAAGCGAGCCTTGATTTCAAAGACTTCATCCGTCAAGAGGTCACGCGCAACAACGCCTGTAATCTTTCCAGAATCGTCAAAGAGGAAGCCTTCTGCCTTGACATGGTTGGCAATGAGAGCACCGTCTTGATTGGCACGTTTGATGTTTTTCGATCACGAGACGCGCATCGTTGTTACGGAAGTCAAGATAGACACCGCCACCAACCAGACCTTCCTTCTTGAGTTCAGGTTCCCGTTCTAGCACTTCCTCCTTGCTTAAAAACTTTGTTGGCAGCAGGAGTGTTGTTGACACCGGCCAAGAGGTCATAGAGGTCCATAGCCACTTTGAGGCGGAAGAGACTGAAAGTAGCGCCCTCTTCTTCATAAACAGGAAGTAGCATAGGATCTGGTTTTTGGAATATGAGGGGCAATTTGCTGTACCACGGCACGCTCAGAAACTGTATCTGAGACCACCTCTACGTCGAATTGCTTAAGGTAACGAAGGCCACCATGGACCAATTTGGTAGAGCGGCTAGAAGTCCCTTCGGCAAAGTCCTGCATTTCAATCAGACCAGTCTCCAGGCCACTTGCAGCTGCTTGTAAGGCTACACCAGCACCGGTAATCCCCCACCAATAATCAGGAGGTCCAAGGTGCGTTCCTGCAATTTTTTTAATCGATAATTCACGTGTTTTTCTTTTGAAAATTCCATATTTACACACTTTCTAATTAAGTCGCGTTATTCTTTCAGTATTAGTCGTCGATTTCTGCAAAGACTTGAGTTGCTTTAACGGCTTTTTTCCATCCTTTGTAGAGCTGTTCCTTGCGAGATTCATTCATAGATGGCTCAAAGAGTTCTCCAGTTTCATTGAGAGTGCGGAGTTCGTCTAAGTCTTTCCAGTAGCCTACTGACAGTCCTGCCAAGAAGGCTGCACCGAGAGCAGTTGTTTCTAAGTTTTTAGCACGGGCAATATCGATTCCCAAAATGTCAGCCTGGAACTGCATGAGGAAGTTGTTCATAGCAGCACCGCCGTCGACTTTGAGGACTTGAATAGCAGTCTTGGCATCCACCTGCATGGTATCAATGATGTCGCGTACTTGGTAAGCGATGGATTGCAGAGTAGCCTTGATAAAGTCTTCCTTGCTGGTTCCGCGGGTCAAACCAAAGACAGATCCACGTGCATTTTGATCCCAGTAGGGAGCGCCCAGACCTGTAAAGGCAGGTACGACATAGACTTCGTCATTGTTGTGAGAATCGAGGGCATATTTTTCAGATTCTGGTGAATTTTCAACCATCCGAAGACCGTCGCGCAGCCATTGAATGGCACTTCCGGCAATGAAGATAGAACCTTCTAAAGCATAGTAAACCTTGCCGTTGATACCGTAGCCGATGGTTGTCAAGAGGTTGTTTTCAGACAGCTGCATCTCTTCACCGGTGTTCATGATGATGAAGGAACCAGTTCCGTAAGTGTTTTTGACCATACCGAGGCTCAAAAGCTAACTGTCCAAAGAGAGCTGCCTGTTGGTCACCAGCCATACCAGAGATTGGAACTTCTCCACCGTAGAAATGGAATGGAGCTGTCTTGCCGTAGATTTCAGAGTTAGAACGAACTTCTGGAAGCATAGCCTTTGGAATGTTAAGGATTTCCAAAATCTCGTCGTCCCATTTGAGTTCCTTGATGTTATAGAGCATGGTACGGGCTGCATTTGAGTAGTCGGTCACATGAGCCGCACCGTCAGTCAATTTCAAACCAGCTGGGTATCAATAGTACCAAAGAGCAATTCACCCTTTTTCAGCTCTTTCTTGCGCTCCCTCTACATGATCCAAAAATCCAGCGAACCTTGGTAGCAGAGAAATAAGCATCAATGATCAAACCAGTCTTTTTCATGGAATTTTTTTCCACATAGCCTTGGCTTTTTCAGCTGTTCAGCCAGAGGAGCAGTCTGGCGAGATTGCCAAACGATAGCATTGTAGATAGGAAGACCTGTATTTTTATCCCAGACGACAGTTGTTTCACGCTGGTTGGTGATTCCGATGGCTTCGATTTGGTTAGGTTTGACTCCACTTTCGATGAAGGCACCGGCGATAACGGACTGCACAGAGTTCCAAATTTCATTGGCATTGTGCTCAACCCATCCAGCTTGAGGGAAAATCTGAGTAAATTCTTTTTGACTGGAGCTAACTTTTTCTCCTTTTTTATTAAAGATGATGGCGCGTGAACTAGTTGTTCCTTGGTCGATGGCCATGATGTATTTTTCTTGTGACATGAACTGTCCTCCTAGTAAAAATCTTGAGGATGTTTCCTCTACAGTAACTAGTATATAAAAATAAAAACGCTTTCTTTTTCATCAACTTTTTTTAAATTTTTAAAAAAATTGAGGAGATTGTGCGAAAATCACAAAAGAAACCTGGATTTCTCCAAGTTTCTCAATGAAATATCATGTGACGGATTTGAGCCAAATCTTTCCAAATCCAAGTCATTTTTTTAAATAATAGATGGGAACTTGCTGGGCCTGATGAATAGGATTGTTGGTGATGATGAGGTCATAATTTCTGGTAAGATCGTAGGATTCAATCGTAATAAAGCGATTGTACTCTAAATACCGTCTTAAAATGGCCGTCATACTGGAAACAACGATAAAGCTATCTATCAAGTCCATGCCTATCTTGATGACTTGACCGTCGTTTTCAGCAATGTACTCCATCAGCTGGAGCCATTCCCACAAAACCTTTTTATCCAGAGATGTTCCCTGCTGAAAAATAGGCAGTTTGCTAAAAATAGTGTCTGCTACTTGTCGATAATCGTATTCGTTCCACAAGTATGGGTGGCGCAATTCCAAGTTGTGCTTGTATTTGTCTTGCAATAGATAGCCTTTGAAAAGAAAGACACTGGCGCAGAGCTGGCTTAGTTCGTAGGTCACCTGATCCTCAATATAGTCCCCTAGCAAGTTCTGGCCCTTCATCTCTTGAATCAGTTGCGTAATCAGACTGGCAATTTCACCGCCAAAGCCCAGAATATACTCCATGGTGTGCAAGGGTAGAACCCGATGAGAAAGCAGAAATGAAAAGAAAATCATCATTTCTCCGTCTTCCTGACTCAGAGTGATGTGCTGTCCAGCAAAGAAATCATTTGTCCTGCGATGCAAGCGCTGGTAGAAGATATTTTCAAAATAGCCCTGCATTTTCTGCTCAATGTCTTTGAATTGACAGGCATTGACTCTTAGGCGCTGTTGGGTGATATGTGTCCAAAGGGCCAAGTCCAATCGCTGGCCTTGAGAGAGCTGGGCTCCGCAGAGTTCTTCTAAGACGACAACTTCCTTCCTTCTTTCTGGTTTTTGAAGTTCTTTCTCCCAATCTTGGCTGGACCAGACCTTGCGAAAGAGGCAGAAATATAAGTAGCGGATCTGGTGCTCAGGTCCTTTCAAGCGGCCATTTTGGATAGATAGTTCAAACTCTGATAAAATCTGATTTAGACCAGATATATGACGGCCGAGTGTTGCTTCACTGATCATGAGCTCTTGGGCTAATTGATGGGCTAAAAACTGCTGATGGTAGAGCAGGTAGTCTAAAAATCTGGTATTTGACAGCATTGCCCAAGAAAAAGTCTGCGAATGTCACGACCTTTGGTATCAGGTCCGACGGATAGACCGAGCGTTTCGTCCTGAAGCTGGATGGATAAGGCTACATGATGGTCGCTAGCCTTGTCATTTATCAGGCTAATGTACTTGGTCAAGGTTGCTTTTGAGAAGCCTGTTTCAGACATAACGTCCTTCAAACTGGATGTAGAATGTTGCTGTAAATAAGATAGGACAATAAACTGTCCCGCTTCACTCTTTTTCCATTAAGTCTGCAAGATACATACGAAAACCCTTTCAATTCATTAGTCTTAGCTTAACACAAAAAAGTAAAAAGAAGAAACAATGTGCTTCAATTTTTCTTATCGTTGCCTGAGGAAATAATGGAAGGCAGAAGTCTGTCATCATGTCTATCTTAATGTGCTATTCAATTTCTTTTTTTAACAAGCATAAGAGGAGCAGAACCCAATTCTTCTTTTGCTTTGAGGCTAAGAGCTATTTTATGGTATAATTGTAGAAAAATGACGATGAAGGAGCAGTTATGGATAATGTGATTGATTTGTCTATCCCAGTGGCAGAAGTGATTGAGAAGCAGCCTGAGGTTTTGGATGTTTTGGTCGAGTTGGGCTTTACGCCTCTGGCCAATCCTGTCATGCGTAATACAGTCGGGCGCGTGGTTTCTATCAAAAAAAGGCGCTGGTATGAACGGCATTGACCTTAATAAAAATCAAGCAAAGTCTGGAATTAAACGGCTATGAAGTGGTGGGGATTTAGAAATGGCTACTGAACGCATTGAAGTCCTCAAGTCTATCTTGCTGGACCTACATAACGGAGCTTCTGCAGAATCTGTTCAGGAGCTTTTCAACAAGCATTTTGCTGGTGTATCCGCTATCGAAATCAGCCTGATGGAGCATGAGCTGATGAACTCGGATACGGGAGTGACCTTTGAAGATGTCATGTCCCTCTGCAATGTCCATGCTAACCTCTTTAAAGGTGCCATTCAGGATGTGGAGGTGGCTGATACCGACCATCCAGGCCATCCAGTTCAGATTTTTAAGCAGGAAAATCTAGCGCTGCGGGCTGCTCTAATGCGGGTTCGCAGGCTCCTATCTACCTATGAAAGCACAGAAGATGAGGAGCTTCTTCCTGAAATCCTGCAGGGACTCCAGCGCCAGCTGGGTTTGGCAGGGCAGTTTGATATCCACTATCAGCGTAAGGAAGAGCTTATGTTTCCTATCATGGAGAGCTACGGCCACGATTCACCGCCCAAGGTCATGTGGGGGGTAGATGACCAGATTCGAGACCTTTTCCAAGAGGCTAAGTCTGCTGCAGAGCAGTTGCCTGATACTTCGATTGAAGAAGTCAAGGACAAGTTTGAGACTTTTGCTGCTGAGTTTGAAGCTATGATTTTTCAAGGAAGAGTCTATCCTTCTCATGATACTCCTTGAGTCCTTTCATCAGGACGACTGGCTCAAGATTGCTGAGGAGAGTGATGCTTATGGCTATGCCATCATCAAGCCAACGGAGAAATGGATTCCTGCGCGACACTCATTCTCGGAGGAGGAAGTGGGGGGCTGCTGATGATGAAGGAAGCGAAGCGCCAGTCAGCAGAGAACAGACTAGTGATGGCAGATTTCAGCAGGTCATTGATACGCCGGATGGTCAGGTCACCATTTCCTTTAAGCCCAAGGAAAAGAAGGAGCAAGCCTTTAATCAGGGACTCCCAGCAGCCTTTTGGCCATGGCTATCTGTCGGTGGCTGAGGCCAATCTGATTTTGGATCATCTGCCCATGGAGATTACCTTTGTCAATAAGGACGATATTTTCCAGTATTATAATGACAGTGTGCCGGCAGACGAGATGATTTTTCAAGCGGACGCCGTCCCAGATAGGGCGCAATGTCGAGCTCTGTCACCCGCCGAAATTTTTTTGGACAAGGTGCGACGGATATTCAAGGCTCTGCGCGAGGGAGAGCGGGACAAGTTTGAGATGTGGTTCAAGTCGGAATCGCGGGGCAAGTTTGTCCATGTGACCTATGCGGCGGTGCGGGATGAGGCTGGTGAATTTCAAGGGGTGTTGGAGTATGTCCAGGACATTCAGCCCTTCCGTGACATTGATAGTGATTTTTTTACCGAGATTTGGACTAGGTATTTGCAGTTAGAAAGTGAGAAAAATGAGTTACGAACAGGAATTTTTACAGGAGTTTGAAGCTTGGGTAAAGACCCAGGTCATGATTAACGAGATGGCCCTCAAGGAGAGTCAGGCGGTCTACGAGGGCGGACCGGGACGAGGCGGGCCAAGGAAGCAGCCATTCGCTATGAGAGTCGTTTAGACGCCTATCAGTTTCTTTTGGGGAAATTCGCCAACTATCAGGCGGGCAAAGGATTCCACGACCTGCCAGATGGACTTTTGGGTGAGAGAAATTATTGATTTTTCGCTGGAAAGGTGATAGAATAGGTTCATCAGAGGTGTTTTGAGTCAAGCATTTTACAGAAAGTGGCGGTGCTGAGAAGTCCACAAGTGTGTCAAGACTGGTTGCTGATGAATGAAAATGAAATATTATTGTCTTTTTTTATTTTAAAGACTAAAGTTGCGGGCATCTGCCCGAAATTGGGTGGTACCGCGGATAAACACATTCGTCCCTGTCATAGATATGGCAGGGGCGATTTTTTGTAGAAAGTGAGGTAGGAAGATGGAGCAGGTACGATTACCAGATCGATTAGAAACAGAACGGCTAGTCTTACGAGTCCGCACCGTGGCTGATGCTGAGGATATCCATGCCTACGCCAGTTTGGCAGAAGTCTCCTACCCTGCAGGCTTTCCACCCGTCAAAACCTTGGAAGATGAGATTTACTATCTGGAGCATATCCTTCCTGAGCGTAATCAAAAGGAGAATCTCCCAGCAGGTTACGGGATTGTCGTCAAAGGGACGGATAAGATCATCGGCTCTGTTGATTTCAACCATCGGCACGAAGACGATGTACTGGAGATTGGCTACACCTTGCACCCAGATTATTGGGGACGAGGTTATGTACCAGAAGCAGCGTGTGCTTTGATTAACCTAGCTTTTAGAGAACTAAACCTACACAAGATAGAATTGTCTTGCTTTGGTTACAACCTTCAAAGTCAACGAGTCGCAGAGAAACTTGGCTTTCACCCTCGAAGCTCGCATCCGAGACCGCAAAGATGCTCAAGGCAATCGCTGTGATGATTTGAGATATGGCTTGCTGAAGAGTGAGTGGGAAGACGGTAATAACTGTTAGTTGAACTGTTCGATAATTTCGAACAGTTGGGATTTATTAAAGAATTTCGAGAGCGAGGTGAAAAATTGGAAACAAGCCAGATTATTACTCTGATCAGTGGAGCTGGTATAGGAGCTGTACTAAGTGCATTTTTAACGTTCATAAATAGTAGCAAAAAGAATAAACTTGATTTTATAACTAAAGAGCGTTCAGAGTGGAGGAGAGAAATTAAGTCAATTATAGTTGATTTATTAGGTGGAAATAATCGATCTTCTGCAATAAAAAAAGGCTTGAAACACAGTTAAATCCGTATGGCAGATATATCTCTAAAGAAGATAGATATAATTTTTACATGAATGATGGCCATATTTGGGAGTTGGTTGATAATTTTTGATTATTCAAATAAAAGTGTAAAAATTATTAACTAAATATCTAGAAATACTTTTTAAAAATATGATTGGGAAAGATCAAAACGTGAAATAAAAAGTCGATGTTTTTAATAGTTTTATATACTTTATTCTTATTATCGGCTCTTTATCCAATTCTCTCTTAATACTCTTTTAAAAATAAACGATTTAAGTCAAAGTATAGTTCTTGCGATATCCTCTTATATTATGGTGGCTGGTATATTCTATCTTGAAAAAGTTACTAGGAACTTTTAAAAAAAGCTTATACGTAATACTATTTATATTATGCTACTTTCTCTATCTATGTATTATAGTATAGAAGGGCTATTATATTGGGTAATCCCTCAAGAAAAATGGATTTAAATAGTTTTCTTGTCACACTTTTTGATATCAGTATTAATAATGAGTATAGAATTCAAAAATTTTTTTATAAACACTAATGGTGAGGAAGAAAATTATATGAACCTCATTGATTATATTAAAAAAACAATTTAAAATTAAGGAGCACACACATGTCTAAAGAACTTTCACCTAAATACAATCCAGCCGAAGTTGAGGCTGGTCGTTACCAAAAATGGCTTGATGCTGATGTTTTCAAGCCTTCAGGCGATCAAAAGGTCAAGCCTTATTCGATCGTGATTCCACCACCAAACGTAACTGGGAAACTTCACCTTGGTCACGCTTGGGATACAACTTTGCAAGATATCATCATCCGTCAAAAAAACGCATGCAAGGCTTTGATACGCTTTGGCTTCCGGTATGGACCACGCGGGAATTGCCACTCAGGCTAAGGTTGAGGAGCGCTTGCGTGGTGAAGGCATTAGCCGTTACGATCTCGGTCGTGAGTCTTTCTTGACGAAAGTCTGGGAATGGAAAGACGAGTATGCCACTACCATCAAAGAACAATGGGGCAAGATGGGACTCTCTGTAGACTTCTCTCGTGAACGTTTCACTCTTGATGAAGGTTTGTCAAAAGCCGTTCGCAAGGTCTTTGTGGACCTATACAAGAAAGGCTGGATCTACCGTGGTGAGTTTATCATCAACTGGGATCCAGCAGCTCGCACAGCTCTTTCTGATATCGAAGTGATTCACAAGGATGTCGAAGGTGCCTTCTACCACATGAACTACATGCTGGAAGATGGCTCACGCGCCCTTGAAGTGGCGACCACTCGTCCTGAGACAATGTTTGGGGACGTTGCCGTTGCGGTCAATCCAGAAGACCCACGCTACAAGGATTTGATCGGTAAAAACGTCATCCTTCCAATCGCTAACAAACTCATCCCAATCGTTGCCGACGAGCACGCAGACCCTGAGTTTGGTACTGGTGTCGTAAAAATCACACCTGCTCACGATCCAAAACGACTTCTTGGTTGGTCAACGCCACAACTTGCCACAAGTTAACGTCATGAACGACGACGGAACCATGAATGACTTGGCCTTCGAATTTGCAGGTATGGACCGTTTTGAAGCTCGTAAGGCAGTCGTTACTAAGTTGGAAGAAATCGGCGCCCTCGTTAAAATCGAAAAAAACGTGTCCACAGTGTTGGTCACTCAGAACGTACAGGTGTTGTGGTTGAGCCACGCTTGTCTACTCAGTGGTTTGTCAAGATGGATCAATTGGCCAAGAATGCCATTGCCAACCAAGACACAGAAGACAAGGTTGAATTTTTCCCATCTCGTTTCAACGATACCTTCCTCCAATGGATGGAAAAATGTCCACGACTGGGTAATTTCTCGCCAGCTCTGGTGGGGTCACCAAATCCCTGCTTGGTACAATGCAGACGGTGAAATGTACGTTGGTGAAGAAGCGCCAGAAGGCGACGGATGGACTCAGGACGAAGACGTCTTGGATACTTGGTTCAGTTCTGCCCTTTGGCCATTCTCAACCATGGGCTGGCCGGATATCGACTCAGCAGACTTCAAACGCTACTTCCCAACTTCAACCTTGGTAACCGGTTATGACATCATCTTCTTCTGGGTGTCTCGTATGATCTTCCAATCCTTGGAATTCACTGGCCGTCAGCCATTCCAAAAACGTTCTTATCCACGGTCTTATCCGTGACGAGCAAGGACGTAAGATGTCTAAATCTCTCGGAAACGGGATTGACCCGATGGATGTCATCGAGAAGTACGGTGCCGATGCCCTTCGTTGGTTCCTTTCAAACGGTTCTGCACCAGGTCAAGACGTGCGCTTCTCTTACGAGAAAAATGGACGCGTCATGGAACTTCATTAACAAGATCTGGAACATCTCTCGCTATATTCTCATGAACAATGAAGGTTTGACCCTTGAGCAAGCAATTGCCAATGTGGAAAAAAGTTGTTAACAAGGAAGCTGGAAATGTCACAGACCGCTGGATTCTCCACAACCTCAATGAAACCATTGGCAAGGTCACTGAGAACTTCGACAAGTTTGAGTTTGGTGTGGCTGGACACATCCTCTACAACTTCATCTGGGATGAGTTTGCGGACTGGTACGTTGAGTTGACTAAGGAAGTCCTTTATAGCGATAACGAAGAAGAGAAAGTCATCACATGTTCTGTTCTCCTTTACACCTTGGATAAGATCCTTCGCCTCCTTCACCCAATCATGCCGTTCGTGACAGAGGAAATCTTTGGACAAATCTCAGAAGGCTCTATCGTCACAGCTGCTTACCCAACTGTTAATCCAGCCTTTGAGGACCTTGCTGCCCACACAGGTGTGGAAAGCCTCAAAGACTTAATCCGTGCTGTTCGGAATGCGCGTGCGGAAGTAAACGTTGCTCCAAGCAAGCCAATCACCATCCTTGTTAAGACAAGCGATAGTGACTTGGAAGTCTTCTTTAACAGCAATGTCAACTACATCAAACGCTTCACAAATCCAGAACACTTGGAAATCGCATCAACCATCCCTGCACCTGAACTCGCAATGTCAAGCGTCATCACAGGAGCAGAAATCTACTTGCCACTCGCAGACCTCCTCAACGTCGAAGAAGAACTGGCTCGTCTCGATAAGGAACTGGCTAAATGGCAAAAAGAACTGGATATGGTCGGCAAAAAGCTTTCTAACGAACGCTTCGTAGCCAATGCCAAACCAGAAGTCGTCCAAAAAGAACGCGACAAACAAGCCGACTACCAAGCTAAATACGACGCGACCAGTCGCACGTATTGATGAGATGAAGAAGTTAGTGAAATAAACTATAAACCTCGGCAATTTGCTGGGGTTTTTGGTATAATAGGTAATAGTGTGTATTTGATTTAATATATTTTTATTTATTTAAAAGGCTTAATTATGATTAATATAATAGATTTATTTAGTGGTGCAGGTGGATTAACTGAGGGATTCAGAAATCAGCGATATAAAATATTGGGACATGTAGAGAAAGAGAAAGCAGCTTGTGAAACTTTAAAACTTAGGGAAGTATATTATTATTTAAAGGAAAATAATAAATTAGGACTTTATAATGACTTTTTTTAAATAGTAAGACTAGTATAGAGGATTTGTTGAAACATGTACCTCGAGAAAAAAATTGAATAAAAATTCTTAACTTTGAAATTAGTCAAGAAAAATATTCACAGTATTTTTTTAGTTTTTTTGATGATTTAGGGGAAAACGTTGATGGAATTATAGGGAGGTCCTCCATGTCAAGCTTATTCAACCATTGGAAGAGCTAGGAATGCTAGTAAAAAAAGTCTTCAGATGAAAGAATCTATTTATATAAATTTTATATACATTTTTAAAACAAGTATCAACCCCAATTTTTTTATTTTTTTGAAAATGTAAAAAGGATTATTGAGTTTTAGAGATGCTGATGATGAGTTTTTTTATTACCTAGAATGAAAAAAAGAATTTGAAGAGGCTGGCTATTCTTTAGGTTATGAAGTTTTAAATACTAAAAAAACTATGGTGTTCCACAATCAAGAGAAAGACTTATTATCTTTGGAGTGATGAACAGGAAAAAAAGAACTTATTCAGGAATTCTTTAAAAAAATCTTAAAAAAATATGAAGAAAATGAGGGTGGATGTTAAAAACAGCTTTTCAGGGGATTACCTAGTTTAAAAGGCGGGAGAAGTAAACAATTCTTATACAAATTTATCAAATGATTATGTTGAACAAAATTTTTTTACAGGATTCTAAAACGCCATTAACTCAAAATATTGCAAGACCAAATAATAGCAACGACTTAGCAATTTATAAAAATTGTAGCAGAAGCTAAGAAAAAAATGGTAAAAAAATATTAAATACAGTGAACTTGACTCAAAGCTAAAAACCCATAAACATACGGATAAATTTTTGGACAGATTCAAAGCTCTTTCATGGAATTCTCCATCACATACAGTAGTTGCACATATTTCAAAAGATGGTCATCATTATATTCATCCAGATACAAAACAAAATAGATCAATTACTGTGAGAGAGGCAGCTAGATTACAGGGATTTCCAGATAATTACTATTTCTTAGACTCTAGAACCAGCGCTTTTACTCAAATTGGCAATGCTGTACCTCCAATTTTTAGCAAAAAAAGATGGCTGATGCGATTTTAACATTGGAATTTAAATAAAAAATCAACATATGTTCATCATTATTTAGAAATTGAACATATGTTGATTTTTTAGTTACAAAAGATCGAAAGCAGCAAGAAGTTGAGGAGCTACAGCATTCCATATTGTTTTTAAGGTATCAAATTGAGGGAAATTATGAGCATCATGCATTAATGTGTTTAAATGCTCCGTTGCTTTTATACTTGAAAATTCGTCAATTAGGCTTTGAACTCTATTTGGGGCTATTTTCCCTTTTATAGAAAGCAGTCGAATCATAGTTTCATACTTAACCTTAAATGAGAGAGGATCAACTTGATTTTCAGCAGTCAATTTTTTTGGAGTGTTATTTATTCTGATTAAGTCATCATTACTTGCTTCCTCCCAGTAGCGTTTCAATAATACAGTTGTTGTACTTTCAATCATTGCACGTAGTAGTAGGCCTTGGGTTAGAATGAATCGATTGATATCTTTATCTTCTGCTGCTTCTATCATCTCCTCTCTTAGCCTTCGGATTTTAGTACCAATATTTTGTGGAACTCTAAAATTAGCTGGGACTAGTTCTTTATACACACTGTGATCCTTTTTATATGAGGTAGTTGATTTTATTGCAAAATCTAAAATATTTTGTTTTGTTTTTTCTGGGACATCAACATCATCATTTTTCTAATGCTTTGCTAATTTTATTGATGCTTTCTTTGTCTTCGGTTGATAATGTGGTTTCTGCTAAAGAAGGAGTTTTTTTGAATATTTTCTTGTGCTTTTTTTCTCTTTTGCTTCGGAACGTCGCTTTTTCCATTCTCTTTGAATAATTCCTATTAGTTTGTTAAGATTTTCTTTGATTTCTATTAATTCGTCATCAGCTTCCCATCTAATAGATTGTCTATCTGTTGAAATAAAAATCTTTTTTTATTATCATCATCAAGAAAAATCAATATTAAAGTAACCAGCTGCATAACTATAGAAATTATCATTTGCTCTATCTTGAAATTGTGTAACAGATTGTTCACTCGCTAGCTTTCCTCTAGACAGTACTGAAAACCCACGTTGATTGGCCTGTAAAGGTGTTTTTCTTGGTGCAAATAATCCCGTTTATATGATACTCTTTAAGGTTATGAATGACTATTTGAGATTGTTTATTTGTAAGAGTTTCAAAAATCATCTGGAAAAAGAAAAAAAGTAAACTCAATTTCGTCTTTCTTAGGTCGTATACTATTGATAAATACCTCTTCATCTAATTCCTTAATGGTACCGTCATCGCTTGCTAAAGTTACTAAAAAAATCTGTACAGGGAATACTTGTTAAATCTTTTTAGAAAGGCTATCATATAATGTATCGATTTTAGTCAGATTTTTTAAAAAGTAATGTCTTTAATGGTTATTTTTTTGTACCATTTGGTTCGTCGGTTTGAACATTATAATGGATTGTTTTTTTGGATGATAGGTATTATTTGATGAGCCCTGTATGTCATTATAATTCAATTCAAAAAGAGTTTAGTTTCTTATTTTTGAATGCTATCAATAATAATTGTATTAGCAATACCAAATAAAGCTAGTTTTCCAAGTCCTTTTCCTGTAACTTTTCTGCCGTTTTTCGATAGTCCGGTTTCATTTTTTTATCATTTATTTTATCTGTCAATCGTCTATTTCTAGCAATGGTCAAAAAAATTTTTCATTTAGCTCTTGTGATGACATACCATTGCCGTCGTCTGATACGGTTATTATTTTTTTCTCGATAATTAATATGAATTTTAACATTATGGCTATCAGCATCCCAAGAATTGCTGATGAGTTCGGCAATTGCCTGTGGTAACTGTTTATATAATCCAATACCTAGATGTTGAATCGTTGCAGCATGGTAGTTAAGTGTAAATTCTTCAGACATATCAGACTCCTATATTCCATAGCTTTTTTAGAAATAGTATATCATATTTTTAAAAACTAAGAGAGTAACATACCGTTAATACTAGTCTTTCGTTATTGATTTAGATCTCTTTGTACTAAACTCGTAGTAATAGTTTTGACTGCAGGACGATTTACAGGTGCTCGATTAATAGTGCTAAGTTCGCGTGGGGCTAACCATGTTGAGTTTTGGTGTTCCAGTAACTCTAGAAGTTTAGCATGATAAGTTTTCATGACGACAGTTCCAAAATCATAGTCATATGAAGCTTCGTTGATATAAGAAACTATCTGAATTTCAGAGTTCAACTCTTCCTTTATTTCACGAATAAGGGCTTGCTCAGGAGATTCTCCCTTTTCTAGTTTTCCACCTGAAATTCCCAAAAACCTCCCAAACTCTTCCCCTCAGGTCTTTGTGCACAGAAGAATTTTTCCATCTTTTTCGATTGCTGCAGCAACGACATTGATTATTTTTTTGACATGATTTTCTCCTTTAGGTTATCATATCATAAGAAAAAATGAAAATTGCAGGAGGAAATCAATTAAATTAAGATTCAACTTTCATTTTTGTATATAAGGGGTAATGGTAGAGTACTGTTTCATCAAAAATTCCCACATCCAAAAATATCTTCAAAAGGATGTTTAGTTATACTTGGTTTTTTTCTAGTTATTTACGAATTATAAGATATATCTATCCAACTTGTTTTTATTTCAGTTTGTAGTAAAAATATAACTACACAAGAAAAACCAATTTTTAAAAAGGAGTAATTTCATGGCTGTACCAACTTCAGTCCGTTTATCAGATGAGTTAAATGAAAAGCTGACTTTATGGACGAGTTCACACAATATCTCTAAATCGGAGTTTATTGCTCAGGTTTTTGGCAGAAAAGTTAGAGGATCTTTATGATATACAAGAAGCTGATCTGGCGATGCAGGAGTGGCTTGATAATGGCCAAGAGACTTATTCTCATGATGAGATGATGAAGCGCTATGGCTAGATACCAGGTTCGTTATGCTTCAACTTTTTCAAAGCTATGGATACATTGGATAGAGGTAGAAAGAAGGTCATTGCCAAGTGGATTGATAAACATTTGGTAAATGTCGACTTTCCTAGAGCGCCGGGGAAATATTTGTCAGGTAATCTCTCTAGTTATGTGCGCTTTCGTGTGGGATCTTATCGGATTATTGCTAAGGTTGATGAGGAGGATTTCGTGATTCTGAATATTCATGTGTCAAAAACGTTCGGAAGTCTATAACTTTAAAGGAGAAGATTAATACTTAATTTTAGTAAGGCAAGATTATTTATATCATGCTGATTAGCCCCTATATAATAAGCTCCCATACTTCGCTTGGGAGCTTAGTGCTTTATATCTTCTGTTTGGCCTTGATAGTGGTAAATGCAGAGTCGCTTTTGCTTGGTCTGGACGGCTGACGGTAAAGTGGAAGTAATGGTCTTTCTGATCTAAACTTTTTGGTCTTGGAGAGTTTGAAATAAGTGACCTGGCGGCTGGCCATGTGACGGAGGATATCGTCTTCCATGGCCATCAGAGGCTGGGGAAGATTGGAGAATTGATAAAAAAATCTTCTTGAAATTGATAATAATTCTGGGAAAAAAATAGTCAAATTGAAGTTCCTCATGTAGATTCTGAGTGGTCATCTGCGCCTCCTGAAGCTTGTATCGAAAGAATTTGATGGATAGCAAGGCCTTTGTAATGATCACCTTCCTGCAGGAGGACCCGCTTGTGGTCTAGATGAAAGACGGTAGCAGCAACATCGGTCAGCTTTTTCCTGATTAAGAAAGGTGATTCTGATGGGAATTTGCTGGCTGTAGGCTTGACTGAGCAGGTGGAATTTCTCCTGCCTGTCAAGCTGGGGCAGACGACTCATATCTAGTTCTTTTTGGCCAGAGCAGTGCTGTGTTCAGAGAGGAAAAACCAGCCCACTTAGCCATGCCCCGATCCCGGAAGTCACGAGCCGACTGATAGGGGAGATAAGAGCGGTCGGTCATGATAAGCCCTCCAACCCTCCAGCAGAATGGCCTCCAGTTAGCTTGCTTCGAGCAATGGCACGGGACGAATCCAGCAAAGCTGATCCCTTAAGCAAAGAGGCAAAGCCAAAGCGATCTCTGATGTAGTCAATCGTCAGCTGGAGCTCCTCTTCTTTTTGAGCTTGCAGGGGATCGTCAAAGAGAGAAATCAGACCATAGCCTTGATCGACAAAGTCACTGTAAAAAAACGCCAATCTGTCGGATAGCCCTGCCCTGATATTTAGAACGAAAAAAGCTGAACCACGATTTGAGCCAGTCGATCGCTGTTATTGGTAGGTTCAATTTTTTTCTCTGTGTATGAATGGAAGGCAGGAGTTCCTGCTTGAATAGCGGGCATAGATGGAGACACGCTGGCATTTCTTACCAGAACGTCTGAGACGAATGGCGACCTGTTCAGCCATTTCTCGGAAAACCAGCTCAATATCTGCCTGCTGTCTATAATCTCGGGGAGAATTTGCGAATTGCCCAGACCATGTGACTTGACCTGATAAGGCTTGTGCACATTGCTTTCATCAATACCGTGAGCGTGAAACCAAAGCTGGAGACCCATGACCCCCATTTCTTTTTTGAGAATATCGGGGTTAAAGTGAGCCAAATCATAAATGGAATAAATGCCTAGCTTCTCAAGACGGGTGGCCGTTCGGTGGCCGATGCCCCAAAAAAATCTGTCATTGTCGGAATAGTCCAGACCTTACTTGGAACATCTTCATAGGACCAGTTGACCCGCATCTTTTTTTGTATGTTTTGGCTTCAATGTCCAAGGCTAGCTTGGCGAGAAGAGGGTTGGCGTTGCTCAGACCGATAGAGGCATAAATCCCAGTCTTCTTCCAGATAGCCTGTTGAATGCGGGCAGCCAGCAGGTCAAGTTTGGTCCTGCGGTCCAGCGTCTGATCGGGAATGAAGTAGTTGATAGAGGTTGTCAAATCTAGGAAGCCCTCATCGATTGAGTAGGGGAAAATATCATCAGGGAGCCGCAAAATCCTGGAAAAATCTTTTGGATTTCCATGTTTTTCTGGATATAGTAGTTCATTCGGGGTGGGACCAGTAGGGTCTTTTTGAGCAGCATTTTTCAATAAAGCGAACATAATCTGCTGTAATAGGCAGTCCCTGCTTGCGGGCAGCAGTATAGTTGAACTTACGGGTGTGGACATCAAAAGGAAGATTATAGCTTCGGCTGACATTTTGGCTGCCGAAATTCTTTTTAAAAAGAGGGGTGGCAGCTAGTATCAGTCCAGCAGAATTTTCAACTCGGCTCATGACACAGAGTGAGGTTTTTAAAGGGTCGAAACCGAGAGCGATGCATTCGCAAGAGGCATAAAAACTTTTCATATCCACAAAAAGCGATGTCTGAACGAGGCTCGCGTGAATAATCAAATAGGACCATAGTTTTATACCTCAATCGGCAGAAAATGTCCGACTACGATACCAACAATAGTAGGCTGGTCTTCATAGGGAGCAAAGAGGTCATCGTAGTTAGGGTTGATAGACTCTAAGCGTAGGCCTTCAGCTTCGCGGTAGACTTTTTTGATATAGGTCTTACCATTCCACATAAGAGCATAGACTGCCCCATCGTAGTCGAATCCTGTCTGTTTCATAAGGGCAACAGAGCCATTGGGATACTTAGGCTCCATAGAATCCCCAGAGACCCGAGGATGCAAAGTCGTGCTGGATATCTTGATCAAAGTATACCGTTTCGTAGTCTGTTTCATTGTCATAGTAGCTGTGACCGAGACCTGCAGCCAGCTCAACGGATAGAACCTTATAGGCTGTAAGGGAGCTAATCTTACGCTGTCTCTCTAAGAGCCGACTAGCGAGTTGGTCTACTTCTTTTTATGCGGTGGGGTTAGTAAAGGGTAGGTGTAGAGCGCACTGGTCTCATCCACAAAGTAGTTCTCTTGGACCTTGAGACAGGTGGCTAACCTCCTGAGATTTTTTTGGCGTGGGGTTCTGCTAGACCATTTTCCCAAGCAGAGTACGTCTTTCTGGAAATCCCAAGCTCTTGGTAAATGGAAGACTGAGTAAGATTAAGTTCCAGCCGGCGTTTTTTTAATTTTTCATGCGAAAACATATCACACCTCCTATGTAACGTTTTAAAAGTTACGTATAGTATAACAGATGAAATCGAGAAAAGCAAGTTCTTTATCATGGAAAATTAGGAGTAAATCTAAGATAGGATTTGTCAGTATTAAGATTGCTATCTCCGTAAAGTTTGTGGTAAACTAGAAAAAAGATTGATTTGGAGGTAGAGAGATGTTTCCTATGACAGCAAAAACGACCATGACAGAAGAAGCTTATCGCCGTTTCGCTTGGGCCAATTTTTTTGGTATCGAAAGACAGGGCTCTTGCCTCTGATCGTTGGTGAAGTGGCTTTTATTAGCAGTGGGATTGGTCTGTCTATTTTTTAGGGAGCCTTTGCCAGCTATTGGTATTTTCATTTTCATGCCGATCATGCCTTTTTTACTCTATCGTTCTTTTAACCAACAATTCCTCAAGCTCTATAAGGATAATCCTCTCTGGCATGATTTGGAGCAAGAATTTAGCTTCTATGAGACAGACTTTCAAGTCCTTAATCGCAATCATACCTCCCGATATAACTATCAGGATATTGTGGCGATTTTGGATAAGCCAGAGAGTTTTTACATCATGGTTGGTCGGTCAATGGGACTGATCTTGGATAAGGCAGATTGTCAGCCTGAATTAATTGATTTTTTACTGAAGCTAAAAGAAAACAGAAGTCTCTGATGTTGAGCGACTTCTGTTTTTTATCTGCTTAATTTTCAAAAGATTGGCCTGCTAGAGCCTAGTTATGTTATAATACTCTTTTATGAGAGTTGTTGCAGGTAAATACGGGGGCAGGCCCCTCAAGACTTTGGATGGCAAGACGACTAGGCCTACGACCGATAAGGTTAAGGGGGCGATTTTTAATATGATTGGTCCTTATTTTGACGGTGGCCGAGTGCTGGATCTTTATGCCGGCAGCGGGAGTTTGGCCATTGAAGCTATTTCGCGAGGTATGGAGACAGCTGTCCTAGTCGAGAAGGATCGCAGAGCTCAAGCTATTATTTCAGAAAATATTCAGATGACCAAGGAGCCGGAACGTTTTGACTTGCTCAAGATGGAGTCTGGCCGAGCTTTGGAAATGTTGACAGGTGCTTTTGACTTAGTTCTCTTGGATCCGCCTTATGCCAAGGAGCAGATTGTGGCAGACCTTGAGAAGCTAGAGGAGCGTCAGCTCTTGAGTCAGGATGTCCTAGTAGTCTGTGAGACAGACAAGGATGTGGAATTACCAGAAGAAATTGCAGGGCTGGGAATTTGGAAACAGAAGATATATGGAATTTCAAAGGTGACGGTGTATGTCAGATAAGATAGGATTATTTACAGGATCTTTTGACCCGATCACTAAGGGGCATGTAGATCTGATCGAGCGGGCCAGTAGGCTCTTTGATAAACTCTATGTAGGAATTTTCTACAACAGAGAAAAGTCTGGTTTTTTCACAATTGAATCCAGAGAGCGGATAGTCAAAGAAGCGCTACAGCATTTGGATAATGTTGAGGTCATCACCTCTCAGAATGAGCTGGCGGTAACAGTGGCTAGAAGACTGGGAGCCAAGGCTTTTGTGCGAGGGCTTCGTAACAGCCAAGATCTAGATTATGAAGCTGATATGACCTTTTTTAATCGCGAGTTGGCAGGAGAGCTAGAAACGATTTTCTTGCTCAGCAAGCCAGTCTATCAGCATATCAGTTCATCACGTATTCGTGAGCTGGTTGCTTTTTCAACAGGATATCGCGGACTATGTGCCCCAAAGTGTAATCAAAGAATTAGAAAGAAGAACTTATGAGAAAAAATTAGTGTTTATAAATGGCCCATTATTATTTTTTTCAAGCTTGATTTTTGCTTGTCGTATCTTTGACGGTTCCTTTACCATACTATATTGAAGTTCCTGGTGGTGCAGAGGATATTCGAAAGGTCTTGCTGGTTGATAATAAGGAAGATAAGGAAGCTGGGGCCTACGAGTTTGTGACAGTTGGAGTTCAACGAGCAACCTTTGCTCATCTGGTTTATGCGTGGCTGACTGATTTTACGGATATCTACTCTGCTGAAGAAATGACTGGTGGATCATCGGACCAAGAATTTATTCGAATCAATCAGTTTTATATGGAAACATCCCAAAAACATGGCCAAGTATCAAGGTTTGAAAACAGCTGGAAAAAGATATTAGCATGAAATATCTGGGCGTCTATGTTTTGCAAGTCGCAAAAGATTCGACTTTTTAAGGGAATTTTGAATATTGCGGACACGGTGACGGGAGTTAATGACAAGACTTTTGACAGTTCAGAAGAATTGGTGAAATATGTTAATTCGCAGAAATTAGGAGATAAGGTTAAGGTCACTTATCAGGAAGATGGCCAAGAAAAAAATCAGCGACTGGAAAGATTATTAAGCTAGAAAATGGTAAAAACGGAATCGGTATTAGCTTAATCGATAGAACAGAAGTTACTAGTAACATTCCAATTGAATTTACCACAGAAGGCATTGGGGGACCTAGTGCGGGTCTCATGTTTAGCTTGTCGATTTATACACAACTTGCAGATCCAACTTTACGAGATGGGCGTGTGATTGCAGGTACCGGAAGTATCAATCGTGATGGAGAAGTTGGTGATATTGGAGGGATTGATAAGAAAGTCGTCTCAGCTGCTAAAAAGTGGTGCCAGCATCTTCTTTGCTCCCAATAATCCTGTAACAAAAGAAATGAAAAAAATCGATCCAAAAGCAAAGACAAACTATGAAACTGCAGTTGAGGCTGCTAAAAAGATTAAAACAGATATGAAAATTGTTCCTGTTAAAACCTTACAGGATGCCATTGATTATCTTAAGAACAATAAATAATAAAGCTGAGGCAGTCTTGTCTCAGCTTTTATTTTTGATGGAAGTCTTATTTGTCAAATTAGAGAAATTATCTGACTTTTTCTCAGAAATGACTTTTTAAAGGGTAAAAAGCTTAAAATCTGCCTGTTTTTGTAGTATAATAGAGGAGTTATCTAGATAGAAGTGAGAAAAATATATGCGCAAAGAAATTGCTCCAGAGCTTTATAATTACAATAAATTTCCTGGCCCTGAGTTCAAACAGATTGGTTCACAGGTCTTAACGGAGGAGATTGAGTTTAATTTGGTAGAGAACTACCGAGAAGCTTTTTGATGTGACAGCTTTTTAACCAACGCTTTTCAGAAATTTTGACCAAGTTTGATTTTATTGTCGGTGATTGGGGCAATGATCAGCTACGGTTGCGAGGCTTTTATCAGGATGAAAAAAAGCTAAGGAAAGCGACTTTAAAATCAGTCGTTTGGAAGATTATTT